>CEUZ01203270.1_pt1 | contig 11605 bp, 14 predicted proteins | sample 361511 | NCBI WGS metagenome assembly CEUZ01 (sample SAMEA2622822, study PRJEB7988) | marine metagenome | biome: marine biome (ENVO:00000447); feature: surface water layer (ENVO:00002042); material: "saline water (ENVO:00002010), including plankton (ENVO:xxxxxxxx)" | depth 5 m
AGCATTTTTTTTAAATATTTAAATCTAAAAGGTTGCCCAACAATAAAAGTATGTAAAGAAAGACCACATACAACTGGATATTTTTCTGATTCTTCTAATAAAATATCTAATTGATCCATGAACATTTTAGCAAATTGTTCTGGAGTATGATGTCTATAAAGCATTGCAGGAGCATCATTTATCTCGACTGGATAAGGAACTGATAAAATTTTTCCTTTTTTTGTTTTCATCCATATAGGTTGATCATCCATTGGCCAATCCATTAAATATTTATATCCATTTTCTTGTAAAATATCTGGTGTATGGTGACTCTCAGATATCCAAGGACCCATCCATCCTTTAGGTTGTTTTCCTTCATTTTTTTTTATAATTTCTGTTGCTTCTTTTATTAATTTTTTTTCTTTTTCTAAAGAAAGTTCACCTTGACTTTCTGCATTCGTTCTTCCATGTCCAATAATTTCATCTTTTCTTTTTCGAATTTTTTTTATTATTTCTAATCCATGATCATAAACTGATGAATTTACTAAATGACAAACAGGTAATTTTAATTTATCCACTAAATCAAAAAATCTCCATATACCCACTCTTAATCCATATGCTGTCCAACCATAATTTCTTACATCTGGTTGCGGAGTTGTATAAGAAGGAGTATGAATTTTTCCTTCTCCAAAAGAAAATCTTTCAATATTCATAGCAATATAAAAAGCTAATTTTTTCTTTTTTGGCCAAGTAAATTTTTTTCTACTAACTATAGATGAATATGGATATCTATTATGATGTTTTAGTTTCAATTTATTTATAATTTGAAATAATTATATCTGCTAATTTATCAAATCTTTTTTTTTTTTCTACTTAGATTTCAAATAAATCGTACCACAGTATTGACAAGTAATTTGTTTTTTATTTCCTAAGTTGTAATAAACTGCTGGGTGACCAGAAAATTTATCTCCACCCGAACAACATATAACTTTTGTATTGTTTTCTATTTTTTTTATTAATGATTTTATTTTTTTAGTTGAAGTTTTAATTACCATTTTTTAATTATCTATTGGACCCATTACCATTTGATCCCATAGACTGAAAAAATTCTGAATTATTTTTAGTTGCTTTTAATTTTTCTAATAAAAAATCCATGGCATCTCCAGTACCCATTGGCAATAGAATTCTTCTTAAAATATGCATTTTCTGCAAAGTTGGTCCATCAACTAGTAATTCTTCTTTTCTTGTTCCTGATTTAGCTATATCCATTGCTGGAAAGGTTCTTTTTTCAAATAATTTTCTATCAAGTAAAATTTCAGAATTTCCTGTTCCTTTAAATTCTTCAAAAATAACTTCGTCCATTCTTGATCCTGTATCAACTAATGCAGTTGCAATAATTGTTAAAGATCCACCCCCTTCAATATTTCTTGCAGCACCAAAAAATCTTTTAGGTCTTTGTAAAGCATTTGAATCTACTCCACCTGTTAAAACTTTTCCCGAACTAGGTATTACCGTATTATATGCTCTTGCCATACGTGTTATTGAATCTAAAAGAATAACTACATCTTGTCCATTTTCTACAAGTCTCTTTGCTTTTGAAATTACCATATCAGCAACTTGTACATGTCGCGATGCTGGTTCATCAAATGTAGAACTAACGACTTCTCCTTTAACATTTCTTTGCATATCTGTAACTTCTTCTGGTCTTTCATCAATTAACAAAACTATTACTTTTGCTTCTGGGTGATTTTTTTCAATAGAATTTGCAATATTTTGAAGCATAACTGTTTTTCCAGCTTTTGGTGGTGAAACAATCATTGCTCTTTGTCCTTTTCCTATTGGGGCTATAACATCAATAACTCTAGGAGTTAAATCTTTAATTTTACTATCTTCAATTTCTAATTTGAGTTTATCTTCTGGATATAAAGGAACTAAATTATCAAAATTAATTATGTGTCTTTTTTTTTCGGGATCTACATCATTCGTTGTATTAACTTTTAAAAGAGCAAAATATCTTTCTGAATCTTTAGGTGATCTAATTTCACCTTCAACATTATCACCAGTTCTTAAATTAAATTTTCTAACTTGACTTGGGCTTACATAAATATCATCAGGTCCAGGTAAATAATTAGATTCAGGAGATCTTAGAAAGCCGAAACCATCTTGTAAAGTTTCTAATACTCCACCTCCTTCAATTATAACATTTTTTTCTGCTAGAGATTTTAATATAGCAAATAACATATTTTGCTTTTTTAATGCACTAGGATTATCAACACCAACTTTTTCAGCATATTCTAAAAGCTCTTGAGGTGGTTTGATTTTCAAATCATGTAAATTTACTTTTTCAGAAGCCAATTATATATATCTTTCGATCAATTTTTGTGATTTTTAATAAGATTAAACAGTAGAAATTATTATATAGTAATTAATTATCAAGTTGTCAATAGATAAAACTAAAATGGTTTTAAATAAACAATTAAAATAATAAAAATTAAAAAAATTGTTGGAACTTCATTTAAAATTTTATAAAATTTTTTTGAATGTGTATTTCTATCATAATAAAAATCTTTTCTAAATTTAATTAATAAATGATGCACAATTATTAAACCTAAAACTAAAAATAATTTAATATAAATCCATTTTTCATTCCAATTTATAACATTTTTAACATTTAATAATAAAATACCAAAAAAAATTGTAGCAACCATTGCGGGATTCATAATATATTTTTGTAATCTATATTCCATTATTTTTAACATCTCAGATGCTTCAGTTTTTTTTTTAACTGTTGTATGATAAACAAATAATCTTGGTAAATACAATAATGCAGCCATCCAGGAAATCATAGAAATTACATGTAATGCCTTTAATAAAAGATAATTATTATTTAAAAAATTAATTAATATTTGCATTTAATTTTTATGTTCTGGCCATCCTTGAATATGATTTAAAATTAAATCAGAAAGCATTTTTAAATGGTTTGAGTTATCATTAAGACATTTTATATAATAATATTCATTTCCACCTGCTTTTAAAAAATTATCTTTATTTTCCACACCAAGTTCTTCTAAAGTTTCCAAACAATCTGAACTAAAACCTGGAGAGATAATATGAATTTTTTTAATTCCTTTTGCGGGTAATTCTTCAAGAGTTTTGTCTGTATAAGGTTGTAACCACTCATCAGGACCAAATCTTGACTGAAAAGTTGTCATATATTCTTCTTCTTTTAATTTCATTTTTTCTGCAACGAGTCTTGTTGTTTTTTGACAGAAACAGTGATATGGATCTCCTTTTAAAAGATATTTTTTTGGTATCCCATGGTAACTAAAAATTAATTTTTGTGTTTTCCTATTTTTTTTCCAATTATTTTTTATACTTTCAACCAAACAATTAATATAAAAAGGATTATCAAAATAATTATTTATAAATCTAATTTCTGGTATCCATCTCCATTTTCTTAATGTTTCTGTTATTTTATCAAAAGTGCTACCTGTGGTTGCTGCACAGTATTGAGGATATAGAGGTAATATTAAAATTCTACGACATTTTTTTTCTCTAAGTTTTTCTAAACCATTTTTTAGACTTGGGTTACCATATCTCATTCCAACTTCAATATGTGCGTTTTTTAGTTTTCTTTTTAAAATTTTTTCTATCCCTTTTTTTTGTTTTTTTAACATAACTAAAAGAGGCCCTCCTTTTTTTGTCCAAACTGATTTATATAACTTTGCGACTTTTTGTGGTCTTAAATTAAGTATTATTAATCTTAAAATTATTTGCCATATTAACTTCGGGACTTCTATTACTCTAGGATCAGATAAAAATTCTTTTAAATAAATTTTTAAAAATTTTTTATTAGGTTCGTCAGGCGTACCTAAATTTGTTAATAAAATTCCTAAACGTTCTTTAGTTCCGTGTTTATAATTTTTTTCACCTTCATATTTCATTTTTATTTTTCCTTATTTTATAAATGAGTTTTTCTACATTTTTTATTGGAGTTCCTGGTATTATTCCATGCGATAAATTAAAAATAAAAGGTTTATTAGAAAATTTATTTAAAATTTTTGTAATTTCTATGTCTAATTTCTTTTTTCCATTAAATAAAATTTCAGGATTTAAATTTCCTTGTATTGTTTTTTTTTTTTGGATTTTTTTTATATCTTCTTTTGAAATATCATTTCCAACACTAATACAATCTATATATTTACTAATATAGTTTACATAATTTTTTTTTACATTTCGCGGAAACACTATAATAAATGCTTTTGGGCACTTTTTTTTTATTTTTTTACAAATTCTTATTATAGGATCTATAGAAAATAATTTTAAATCTTTCTTTTCTGCAACATTTGCCCAAGTATCAAAAATTTGTATAATTTGAGCTCCTGCTTTTATTTGATTAATTGAATGATTAATTATTGCTGTTTCTAAAATTTTGAATAAAAAATTTGTTTTCTTTTTCTTTTTTTTTAAAAACTTAAGTATTGGTTTGTATTTTTTTTTTCTATTATTATCAAACATAAAAAAACTTAAAGTTAAAGGAGCTCCAACAAAACCTATTAAAGCTGTTTTTTTATTTAATTTTTTTTTTGTTATTCTTATAGCTTCATATATTAAATTTAATTTTTCATTTTCTTTACTTAACGAAAAAGTATTAATCATTTCTTCTATTGTCATTTTTTCTAATTTTGGTCCTTTTCCCTCTTGATAAGTTAATTTTTGACCTAAAATATCTGGAATAACTAAAATATCTGAAAAAATTATTGCTGCATCAAAATTAAACCTTTTAATTGGCTGTAGGGTAATTTCTGAAGCAATTTTTGGTGTATATACCATATTAACAAATCCTCCAGATTTTTTTTTTAAATTCCTAAATTCTGGTAAATATCTTCCTGCTTGTCTCATTATCCATATTGGAGGAATTTTTACTTTTTTATATTTTAAAGCTTTTATTATTTTCATTTTTACCACTACTACTATTATTATATACTTAAGGTTGTTGTAGTAGATGTAAGGTTAAAATCAATGATAAATAATTATAAAGATTTTATAAAGAAAAAAAAAAAAATGTTAATTATTTGTGGATAATATAGATAAAAGCCCTTTTTTGAGTAACAAAATCATTTATAAAAATAAGAAAAAAAAAGATTATATTGTGAATAACTTTTTTATCTTCAATATTAAAATAGTAAAAAAAAAAATATCCACATGTTTAATTAATGTTATTAAAATTAACTTTATAATAATAATAAAAAAAAATTATTAACTTATGTTAATAAAAACACTAAACACAACTTTTATTAACAGTTTTATAAACAATGAAAAAAATATTATTAGCGACAACCAGTGAAACGAGAAAAAAAATACTAATTAGTGCTGGAATTAAATTTATTTGTAAACCACCTTTAATTGATGAAGAAGAAGAAAAAGAAAAAATAAAAAAAAAAGCACCAGAAAAAATTTGTCAAATATTAGCAAAGAAAAAATCAACACTTACATCATTAAAATATAATTCTTATTATGTACTTGGTATTGATACATGTATAATTTTTAAAAAAAAATTTTTATCAAAACCAAAATCAAAAAAAAATGCAGAAAAAATGTTAGTGGAATTAAATGGAAAGAAACATAAAATTTACTCAAGTATATATATTTCAAAAAAAGGAAAAAAAATTTGGAGTTATAATGATAAAGCAATTTTAGAAATTAAAAAAATGAAAAAAAATGAAATTAAAACATATATAAAAAAATTAAATCAAAAAAAAATGGAAAGTTCTGGTTTATATCAAATAGAAGATATGGGAATAAAACTTTTTAAAAAAATAAATGGGAGTTATTTTACTATTTTAGGATTACCATTAATTCCATTATTGAATTTTTTAAGAAAAAAAAATTTTATTTAACAAAATGTATAAAGTAGCAATATTAGGCTATCCAATAAAACATAGTTTATCTCCAAAAATACATAATTATTGGATGAAAAAATTAAATATAAAAGGTGAATATCTTTTGTTAGAAACGCCAAAAAAAAAATTTTTTAATACTATTAAAAATCTACAAAAAAATAATTTTCTTGGTGTTAACTTAACTATTCCTTTAAAAGAAGAGGTTTTAAAATATAAAAATGAAAAAGATAAAATTGTAAAAACTATAGGTGCTGCAAATGTATTAGTTTTTTCAAAAAAAAAAATAGTTGCTAAAAATACAGATGTTTACGGTTTTAAAAAATCAATTATAAAATTAATAAAAAAAAAAGAAAAAAAAATAGCGATAATAATTGGAAGTGGCGGAGCATCAAGAGCTATTTTATATAGTTTAATTGAATTAAAATATAAAAATATATTTCTTTATAATAGGTCAATAAATAATGCAAAAAAAATGAAAAAAGATTTTTTGAAAAATTTTTCAAATAAAATTAAAACTCAAATTTTTTGTGAAAATTTAAAAAAAATAAATTTAAATTTAAAAAATGCAAATATTTTAATTAATACCACTCCTTTAGGTATGAAAAATTTTCCAAATTTAAATATAAATATTGAAAATTTAAACAAAAACGCGGTTATTATCGATTTAATTTATAACCCTCTAGAAACTAATTTAATTAAAGAAGCTAATAAAAATAATATCAAAAATATAAATGGATTAGATATGTTATTATATCAGGCACAAAAGAGTTTTTATTATTGGTTTAAAAAAAATCCTAAAATAACTAATGATTTAAAAAAAATTTTAAAAAAAGAAATTACATGATACTAATTGGACTTACAGGTATTATAGGAAGTGGCAAAACCTTTGCTTTGAATTTTTATAAAAAAAAAGGGTATTCTATTTTTTCAGCAGATGAAGAAGTAAAAAAAATATTAAAAACAAGTATTGTTAAAAAAAAAATTAATAAATCCTTTCCTGAGGTTTTTGATAGAAATAAATTAAATAAAAATAAATTAGCGCAAATTGTTTTTAGTAATAAAAATAAATTAAAAAAAATAGAAAATATTATTCATCCTATTGTTAATAAAAAAAAAAATTTATTTATAAAAAAAAATAGAAAAAAAATAATAATTTTGGAAATACCAATTATTTTTGAAAAAAAAAGTGCTAAAAATTATGATTATATAATTTTAATGCAAATAAATAAAAAAAAACAATTTGAAAGAGTTATTAAAAGAAAAAATATGACTTTAAAATTATTGAATGATATAAATTTAAATCAAATTTCAAGTAGACAGAAAAAATATGCAGATTTTATTGTAAATAATAATAATTCGAAACAAGAAACGAAAAAAAAACTTCAATCAATTTTAAATGAAATTTTAGTAAAAAATAATTTTACTACTGGTAGAGTCAAATAAATTTGTTACTTTAAATTATAATTTAAAAATTTTTAATTTGAGAGAAATTGTCCTAGATATAGAAACAACCGGTTTATCTTATCAAAGTGGAGATAAAATTATAGATATAGCTTGTGTTGAACTTTTAAATTTTTTGCCAACAGGTAAAGTATATCAAACTTATATAAACCCAATTGGAAGAAGTGTAGGGAATAGTATAAAAATTCATAATTTATCAGATGAATTTTTAAAGGATAAAAAAAATTTTAAAGAAGTTATTCCAGAATTTCTTAATTTTATAAAAGATTCACCAATAATAGCTCATAATGGATTAGCTTTTGATATACCTTTTTTAAATCATGAGCTTAAATCAAATAATTTAAATATGATAAAAAATCCTATTATTGACACTCTTCACCTTTCAAAAAAAAAATTTCCAAGCTCTCCTGTAAATTTAGACGCATTATGTAGAAGATTTGATGTAGATTTATCAATTAGAAAAGAAAAACATAGTGCATTAATAGATACAAAGCTATTAGCTAAAGTTTATTTAGAGTTAAAAGGAGGACAACAACCAAATTTAATTTTAGATCAGAAAAATGAAGAAAAAAATGATAATAATAAAATTTTAAAAAAGAATAAATTAAAAATAAGAGATTTTATTTTATCAGATGATGAAAAAGGGAAACATAAAGAATTTTTGAAAAAAATTAAAAATCCAATTTGGAATCAATATAATTAAAAATTATTTTTGAAATATTAATAAAAATTTATAGTTTATTGTATGAAGAATATTATAAAAATTTTTTTATTTAAATTATTATGTTTTTTAACATTTTAAAAGTTTTAATTACAGCGCTTGTAATTGTTTTGGCTGCAGAAGTAGCTAAAAGATCTTCATTATTAGCTGGATTAATTGTTTCTATGCCACTTATTACTGTTTTAACATTAATATGGCTTTATTGGGATACAAAGGACATTAAACAAGTTTCAGATTTAACAAATAATACACTTTTAATGATACTTCCTTCATTAACTTTTTTTATTTTTTTTCCAATTTTGTTAAAATTAGATATTAATTTTTTTGGATCAATGTTAGTTGCAATTTTTTCTACGGCAATTTGTTATTGGGGATATACTATTTTTTTAAATAAATATTTTAATATTTCATTATGAAGGAAGATTTTTTAGATAAATTATTTTTAAAAGCTAGAAGTCATTATAATTGGCAAGATAAAGATGTGGATATAAAAGTTTTGGAAAGTTTATATAATTTAGTAAAAAATTGTCCAACGAGTGCTAATTCTGAACCAATGAGAATAGTTTTTTTAAAATCTAAAAAATCCAAAGAAAGAATAAAACCATTTTTAAGTGAAGGAAACATTGAAAAAACAATAACTGCACCTGTTGTAGCAATAATTGCTTATGACACTAAATTTTATGAACATTTACCAAAATTATTTCCTCATAATCCAGGAATGCAAAAAGTTTTATCTAATCCTCCTGCTAAAGCAGAAACAACTGCTTTTAGAAATTCAACACTACAAGGAGGATATTTTATGATTGCTGCACGAGCTTTGGGATTAGATGTTGGTCCTATGTCAGGTTTTGATAACGCAGGTGTAGATAATGAATTTTTTTCAGACGGCAGATTTAAATCTAATTTTTTATGTAATTTAGGTTATGGAGATAAATCTAAATTATTAAATAGATTACCACGTTTTGATTTTTCAGAAGTTTGTAAAATTTTATAGTTTTTATGAAGCAATTAGTTGCTACGTCGATACTATTATTTCCATTGTGGATAATTTTATTTTCAGTATGGGCAATTTTAAATCCTGACTATTGGTCAAATTTTAATTTTTTAATTGTACCTTTATTAAGCATAGTAATGTTTTCTATGGGATTAACTTTAAAAATTAATGATTTTATAAAAATTTTTAAATCTTTTAAATTTTTAAAATTAGGCCTTTTTTTACAATTTTTAATAATGCCTCTTTTAGGTTTTTTTTTAGTTAAATTTTTTAGTGTTGATAAAATGATAGGAGTTGGAGTAATTTTAGTAGGTTGTGCTCCAGGAGGTACAGCATCAAATGTTATTTGTTATCTTGCTAAAGGAGATTTAGCGCTTTCTATATCATTAACTATTTGTTCTACAGTTTTATCAATTTTTATGATGCCATTATTATTCTGGTTATATACAGGTTCTAATATCGATGTCCCAATAACACAAATGATAATAAGTATTTTTCAAATAGTTATACTTCCAGTTTCTTTTGGAATTCTTTTAAATACTTTAATTTTTTTAGATTTAGAAAAAATAAAAATATTTTTACCTTTAGTTGCAGTTATAGCAATTATATTGATTGTAACAATTATAATTGCATCTAATTCAGATCAAATTTTTACACAGGGACCAAAGATTTTTTTTATAGTTATTCTTCATAATTTATTAGGAATTCTTTTAGGTTTTTATATCTGTAAAAAATTGAATTATGATAAAAAAATATCTAAGACTATAGCTATTGAAATAGGTATGCAAAATTCTGGGCTAGCTACTGCATTGGCATTTAAATATTTTGGATCTCTTTCTGCTCTTTCAGGTGCTTTTTTTAGTATATGGCATAATATTTCTGGTCCATTATTAGCTTCTTATTGGAAAAAAAAATAAATTAATCGATAATCTAAATTACTTATATCGAAATTAATCGATTTTATTCTATTTTCTATGTGATAGTTAAGATGCATGTCGCATATTGATGATATTTTAACTCAAAAAGATAATTTAAGATTCGTTGCAAAAGCAATGAAGCAACCATTATTGTCAGTTGAACAAGAAAAAAAAATAACAAATCTTTGGAGTAAAAGAAAAGATATAAAATCTTTACATGTTCTTATAAATTCTTATGAAAAACTTGTTATAAGTAATGCTATTAAATTTAAAAGATTTGGTTTACCTTTTGGTGATTTAGTACAAGAAGGAAATATTGGAATTTTAAAAGCAGCATATAAATTTGATGTTAAAGTAAATGTAAGATTTTCAACATATGCAAGATGGTGGATTAAATCATCAATGCAAGAATTTGTTTTAAGAAATTGGTCAATTGTAAGAATAGGTTCTACTGCTACACAAAAACTTCTTTTTTTTCAATTAAGTAGAATACAAAATAAAATTCAAAATTCTTCTTATGAAAACAATAGTACTAGACCAATAACAAGTGAAATAGCAAAAGATTTAAATATAAAAGAATCTGAAGTTGCAAATATTTCTGAACGTGTATTAAAACGAGATTTAATGTTGGATCATACATTAAATAATTCAGAGTCTGAAGATAATAGAACACCAATGGATTTTTTAAATGATTCAGCTCCTTGCCCAGATGAAATTGCTTTAAATGATGATATTGAAAGTAATAGAAAAAATATTTTGAAAAGTTCTTTAAAAGCTTTAAATGATAAGGAAAAATATATAATTTTAAAAAGACATTTAGATCATTCTCCAAGAACATTAGAATCTATTGGAAATTCTTTAAAAATAAGTAAAGAGAGAGTAAGACAATTAGAATCTAGGGCGTTTCTTAAACTTAAAAAGAGAATTTTAAAAACTTCTAGTGTCAATGACTTGATTTAATAAAGTTTTCCTTTAATTTTCAAATTCATATTACTATAATCCCAAATTAATTATATTAATATGGGTTATCCAAAAAAACACAGAGGAAGAAGAAAACGTGGAAGTACTTGGAGAAGAAATAAAAGAAGAAATAAGAAAAAGTAATTTTTACTTTAATTACTTAAATTTTTTTAACTTTTATTAAGGCATTTTCCTTTTTGAGGATATTTATTATGTTTACTATTATCCGGAATTAATTCAAATACTCCATTTTTTGTATCTATTTTAAAGAAAATCTTAGATTGAAACCAAGAATCGTAACCAAGACCATATACGCCAAAACCAGTAAATGATATAGAATTATTTTCTTTATTATCTATTTTCATTTCTCTTCCTTTTTGTATCCAAATTATTCTTTCTCTAGAAGGAATATATAAAAAAGTATATTTTTTAGATATATTTTCTGTTTTACAAATAAACTGAATATTTTTTTCTTCTTCTGCTTTTGGTATATCTGTTAAACCAAAAAAAAAGGTAAAAAAGTAAATTAATAATATTTTTACTATTTTTTTTTACTTTCTTTTGATTTGGTGGTTTGAGTTTTTTTTTCTTTTTTTACTTCTTTTTTTTTTACTTCTTTTTTTACTTCTTTTTTAACTTCTTTTTTTACTTCTTTTTTTTCATCTTTTTT
>CEUZ01259362.1_pt1 | contig 11603 bp, 13 predicted proteins | sample 361511 | NCBI WGS metagenome assembly CEUZ01 (sample SAMEA2622822, study PRJEB7988) | marine metagenome | biome: marine biome (ENVO:00000447); feature: surface water layer (ENVO:00002042); material: "saline water (ENVO:00002010), including plankton (ENVO:xxxxxxxx)" | depth 5 m
TAAGCCCGAGGTCAGTGGTTCGATCCCACTTCCCGCTACCACTAAATAATACTTTTTAATTTTGAAATATTCATAGTTTGGTTCAAAGGCATCTTTCCAGTTTTTTTTGCTTTAATTTTTTTTACATGTTTATTAAATTTTTTTGCAAAATTGTAAACAGATTGAGATTTTCCGCCAACATTTATTATCCCTTTTTTATTAATAAGTTTAGGCAAAAGATCAACTAAATCCTCATGAAACATAAAATTACTTTTTAAATTATAGAATGCTTTTTTGTATAAAAATGGTTTTTCAGTCATTGTAATTCTTAAGACCAGCGAGTTTTTATACATCAGAACCGAACATTCACCCCCAAGTTTAGATAAACCATAATTGTTAAAAGGTTTAATTGGATCTGTTTCTTTATAGTTTCCAACTTTTCCTTCGTATACATATCCTGTAGAAAAATAAATTAATTTAATATTTCTTTTCTCACAAACCTTTACTAAGTTTGATGTACCAATTATATTTAAATCAATACTCTTAGATATATTTTTTTCATGAATATTCATTGGTCTTGAAAGACCAGCACAATGAATTATCTTTGAAGGTTTAAATTTTTTTAATGTTCTTTCTAAAGATTTAATATTCAATATATTACATTCTTTTTTAGATAAAAAATATAGATTTAATTTTTTATTTTTCTTTTTTAAAACTTTAGCAAATCTTCCATCACCCCCAGTAACTAAAATCTTTTTTTTATCTATTTTTTTTTTCATATTCTAAAAATGAAATAGCAATTTTATCTTTTTTAGATACAATTGGTTTTTTTATTGGCCAGTTTATTTTCAAAGTTGGGTCATTATAATTAATACTTTGCTCACTCTTTTTATTTCTGTATTTTGTAGAATTATAAATAACATAGTTGTCATGATCTAAGCCACAAAAGCCATGAGCAAATCCAGGAGGTATATATACTGACTTCGAATTTTTATCACTAAGTATACACTTAAAATATTTTCCATATGTTTTTGAATTTTTTCTAAGATCTAATGCAACATCAAATATTTTTCCTTTAATCACCGATAATAATTTTCCCTGTGAATTTTTAGTTTGAATATGCAATCCTCTTAATACATTTTTTTTTGAATATGACATTACTAAAAACGGGAATCTTAATTTAAGATTTTTCTCTTTCATTAGTTCTTTAAAATATCCTCTTTTATCTTTATGATTCTTGTTTTGTAATATAAATAGGTCTTTAAACTTTGTTTTGATTATCATTATTAAATTAATTTTTTTAGATAGCTTGAGTATTCACAATTTCCATAAAATTTGATTGCATTCCTTATCTCTTTCTTTCCTATCCATTTATTTAAAAAAGAAATTTCCTCTAAGCATGCTATTTTAAATCCTTGACGATTTTCAACAGCCGAAACAAAGGAACTTGTTTTATAAAAATCCTCAATAGAGCCCGTATCTAGCCAAGCGCCACCTCTACCTATAAAATCTGCAGACAACTTATTATTTCTCAGATATTTCTTTAACAAATCTGTTATTTCTAACTCACCTCTTTTTGAAGGTTTTAACGTTTTTGAATAATTTACTACTTTTTTGTCAAAAAAATATAAACCTGTAATCGCTAGATCTGAATAATATTTTTTAGGTTTTTCTTTAATGTTTATTATTTTGTTTCTTTTATTTACTCTAGCAACACCATAAAGATGTGGTTTGGAAACTTTATGTAACAAAACTTTTGCACCACTCTTAAGTTTAGTACATTCTAGAAGTTTTTGAGATAGAAATTGCCCATAAAAAAAGTTATCACCAAGAATTAAAGCTACGTTATTATCATTAATAAATTTTTCACCCAGAATAAACGCTTCAGGGAGTCCACCCGGATGAGGTTGCTCTTTGTAAGTTATCTTAATTCCTAAATTATTTCCATTTGGAAGTATTTTTTTATATTGATTAAGTTCTCCTTTATTAACAATAATTAAAATATCTTTTATTTTTGAGAGCATTAATATTGATAATGGATAAAAAATTAATGGTTTATCGTATATTGGAAGTAATTGTTTATTAACAGCTTTTGTTAAGGGACTCATTCTTGTACCAAAACCACCAGACAGAATTATACCTTTTTTAATCATACTTAGTTACCAAGCCTTTTTATGATATCTTTTTTTTTTATACTTGAATAATATTTTTTGTTGTTAACATACCATAAAAAAGTTTTTAAAAGACCATTTTTTATTTTTGTTTTTGGAGACCATTTTAATTCTTTTTTAATTTTTGAGCTATTTAAAGCATATCTTAAATCATGGCCTGGTCTATCTTTAACAAATTTTATTTTGACATTTTTACCCACAATTATTTTTTCTTTTGCTATCGAAAGTATCTCTTTTGTTATCTCGATATTTGTTAAATTCATATTAGATCCAATGTTGTAAAATTCTCCTAATTTTCCATTTTTGAAAATTTTTATCAAAGCATCACAATGATCATTAACGTAAATCCATTCTCTAGAATTTTTACCTTTTCCATAAATTGGCAGAGGATTATTATTCAAAATGTTATAGATAATTTTTGGGATTAATTTTTCAGGATGTTGTCTAGGACCATAATTATTTGAACAATTTGTTATTATCGCAGGTATGTTATAAGTCCTAATAAATGATGATACCAAATGGTCAGATGATGCTTTAGAAGCTGCATAAGGAGAACTTGGTTTATAAGCGTCGTTTTCTTTTGATCTTCCTTTAAGCACATCTCCATAAACTTCATCTGTAGATATATGAATTAACTTAACTTTTCTATTTTCTTCATTATATTTTTTTATTGCTTCTAGGAGATGAAAGAGACCTACGATATTACTTTTAATAAAATTCTCTGGTCCATCTATTGATCTATCAACATGAGTTTCAGCAGCTAAATTAAAAATTCCACTAGGTTTGTATCTTTTAATTATTTTAAGTAATTTTGTTTGGTTAATTAAATCACATTTTATAAATCTATAATTTTTATTTTTTGATAGGTTTTTAACATTATAAAAATTAGATGAGTAGGTAACTTTATCGAGATTTATCACAAAATAATTTTTCTTTAATAATAAATCTATAAGATTACTTCCAATAAAACCTAAACCACCAGTAACTATCACTTTTTGCATTATTTTTTTTACAATAATACTTTCATTAAGTATACTTATTAATATTCATGGAAGTAAATTCAAACAATATAACATTTATTATTGTTACTTTTAAAAGTGAAAGAATCATAAATGAATGTCTAAAAACCCTTCCAGCTGAGTCTAAAAAAATCATTATAGAAAACTCAGAAAATATTAATTTAAAAAATGAAATAGAATCAAAATATGACAATATTGAGGTCATTCTATCTAAAAATTTTGGTATGGGAAAATCAACAAATATAGGCCTCAATAAGTGTCATACACAGTTTGCCTTTATATTAAATCCTGACGCTAGATTTAAAAAAAATACTTTAGATAATTTAATAAACTCTTTAAAATTATTAGAGGATTTCGCTATTTTGTCACCGCTGAACAGTAATTTATCGTATCCAAACTTCAAGATTAATAAGAATTATCAAAAACTACATAATGACATAACAGAGGTTGATCATCTTGATGGTTTTTCTATGCTTATTAATCTTAAAAAATATGAAAACAAAAATCTTTTTGATGAAAATTTTTTTCTTTTTTTAGAAAATGATGATTTATGTTTAAGAACTAGACAAAAGGGAGAAAAAATATTTGTTATAAAAAATTCGTTAATTGATCATTTGGGATTTTCATCGTCTAGCCAATCTTCAATCAAAGAGATGGAATATTTAAGAAACTGGCATTGGATGTGGTCAAAATTTTATTATAATAAAAAACATGGAGGGTATTTTATTTCAACCTTAAAAATTTTGCCTCATTTAATTTCAAGCATAATTAAAACTCTTTTATTCTTATTAATTCTTGATAAACATAAGAGTAAAATTTATCAAAGTAGACTTGGTGGAATTTTGAATTCAATGGTTGGAAAGGGTTCGTGGCTTAGATTTTAAAATTCGTTAGTGACCAGGAAAATCCATTAAGTTTTCTACCTTGTATCCTTTTTTAATCAAATTTTCTGATCCTTTCAAATCAAATAAATTAATTACAAAAATAAAACCAGCGACTTTACCTTTAGATATTTCAATTAATTTTGCTGCTGCTTCAGCAGTACCACCAGTTGCAATTAGGTCATCAATTAAAAGAACTTTATCATTTTCGCCAATAGAATCTTTGTGAACTTCCATTGTAGCGTCACCATATTCTAATTTAAAATCGACCGAATAAGTTTCTGCAGGTAGTTTATTTTTCTTTCTGAGAAGAATAAAAGGTTTTTTTAGAATATAAGAAACAGCCGATGCAAATACGAAACCTCTTGATTCAATAGCTGCAATTTTATCAACTTCAAATTGTTTTGATTTTTCGACAATTAAATCAATCGTTTTTGAAAATGCTTCTTCATTTTTTATTAAAGTTGTTATGTCTCTAAAAAGTATACCTTTTTTTGGATAATCAGGTATTGATCTTATATAATCTTTTAAATTCATTTTTATTTAAGTTATATAACAATTAAATTATTTTAAAAGTATGACAAAAAATAAAATAGCTTTTATTGGCGGAAGTGGCTTATACGATATAGAAGAATTTAAAGATCGTGAATTTTTAGATATTATTACTCCATGGGGCAAACCTTCAGATCAAATTTTAAAAACTAAGTTTAATGAAAAAGAAGTTTATTTTCTTCCTCGGCATGGAAAAGGGCATGTTATTTCCCCTTCAAAAATAAATTTTAGGGCTAATATTGCTGCTCTAAAACAACTTGGTGTCACAGATATTGTTTCTATTTCAGCAGTTGGATCACTTAAAGAGAATTTGCAACCTGGTAAATTTGTAATTATTGATCAATTCATCGATAGAACTTTTGCTAGAAACAAAACTTTTTTTGATGATGAAATAGTGGCACATGTTTCAATGGCACATCCTACCTCTAATGGTCTTATGAATGCTTGCGAAGAAGCAATCAAACTAGAAAATATAGATTACCAAAAAGGTGGAATCTACATTGTTATGGAAGGTCCACAGTTTTCTACACTTGCAGAGTCTAAATTGTATAGATCATGGAAAGCTGATGTAATCGGTATGACTAATATGCCAGAGGCAAAATTAGCTAGAGAAGCAGAAATTAGATATGCGTCTGTCTCTATGGTAACAGATTATGATTGCTGGCATCCCGATCACGCAAATGTTGATGTCCAACAAGTTATAAAGGTTTTACTAGCAAACGCAGTGAAAGCTAAAGGTATGATTAAAAATTTGATTGAATGTTATGAAAATAATGTTGATCCTAATGATCCCACAAATAATTGTCTAGATGTAGCAATTATTACTGCACCAGAAAAAAGATCAAATAAAACCATTGAAAAACTTAAAGTTATTGCTGGAAGAGTTTTAAACAAATGAAAATAGCAGGAAAAGAATACCAAACAATCTGGTTTGAAAATGATATTATAAAGATAATTGATCAAACAAAACTTCCACATGAATTTATTATTAAAGATTTAAAAACAGTTGAAGATGCAATTAAAGCAATCAAATCAATGGAAGTTAGAGGTGCACCATTAATAGGAGCAACAGCCGCTTATGGTTTAGTTCTCGCAATTATAGAAAATAAAGACCAGTCTTTTTTAAAAAAATCTGCTAATGACTTAATTAAATCTAGACCAACAGCAATTAATTTAAAATGGGCAGTAGACAGAATGATGAGTAAGTTATCTGGTGTTAATAGTGATAAAATTTTTGAAATAGCACTGAATGAAGCAAAAGAAATTTGCGAAGAGGATATTAGTTTTTGTGAAAATATTGGATTAAATGGTTTAGAGATTATCAAAAAAATTTATAATCAAAAAAAAGATACAGTAAATATTTTAACACATTGCAATGCTGGATGGCTAGCAACCATTAATTGGGGAACCGCAACATCGCCAATTTACCATGCTCATAAAAAAGGTATTCCAGTACATGTTTGGGTAGATGAAACAAGACCTAGAAACCAAGGGGCAAATTTAACCTCATATGAACTTAATGAAGAGGGAATTAAAAACACAATTATTGCAGACAATACTGGTGGTATATTAATGCAAAGAGGTAAAGTTGACATGTGTATTGTTGGAACGGACAGGACTTTATCAAATGGAGATGTTTGTAATAAAATTGGAACTTATCTAAAAGCGTTAGCTGCGAAAGATAATAATGTTCCTTTTTATGTAGCTCTCCCTAGTTCTACAATTGATTGGAATATAAAAGATTACAAGAACATTCCAATAGAAGAAAGAAATTCTGAGGAACTATCTCATATGGAAGGATTAGATGAACAAGGAAATCTAAAAAAAATCCGTGTTTATCCACAAAAAAGTAAGGCTATGAACTTAGCTTTTGATGTAACTCCTGCAAAATATGTTACTGCTTTAATAACAGAAAAAGGAGTTTGTAAAGCATCTTCAGAAGGACTTAAAAAATTATTTAGATGAAAGAATTAAAAGAACAAGTAATTGAATTTGCTCAAAAACTTAACTCTACAAATTTATCACCCTTAAGATCTGGAAATGTTTCAATTAGGGCGATCTATGAAGGAATTGAAGGGTTTTTAATAACACCATCTGGTATAAAATATGAAACACTAAAAATAGAAGATATAGTTTTTTTGGAACTAAATAAGGAATACGATTTCTTAAAAATGTTTAATTCTGGCTTAAACCCTTCATCAGAATGGCGATTTCATAAAGACATTTATAAAAAAAAAAAAGAAGCAGGTGCAATCGTGCATGCACATTCACCTCACGCTACAGCTGTATCGGCTCATGGAAAAGCGATACCAGCATTTCATTATATGATCGCACTAGCAGGTGGCGATGATATAAAATGCGCAGATTATGCAACTTTTGGAACGAAAGAATTGTCCCAAAATATTTTAAATGCTCTAGAAAAAAGAAAAGCGTGTTTAATGTCTAACCACGGTCAGGTTGCATTTGGAAAAAATTTAAAGCAAGCTTTTGAACTTGCTGAAGAAGTTGAAAATATTTGCCATCAATACATAAATACAATAAAGTTAGGAGAGCCTAAGATTCTTTCATTTGCAGAAATGCAAAAAATCTTAGAAAAAATAAAAAATTATAAAAAAGGTTAATTTTTTATGAAAAAAGTTGGGGAGCACATTACTTTAGATATTATCGGAACCAAAAAGGAATACGAGTCAAAATTCTTTGAAAAATTGGTATACAAAATTGCAAAAAAAGCAAAAGTAACTGTCCTTGAAATTTCAAAATACAAATTTGAACCACAAGGATTTACTTTGGTCGCTTTATTAGCAGAAAGCCACATAAGTTTTCATACTTTTCCTGAAAAAGGAATTATCAGTTTTGATTTTTTTACTTGTGGAAAAATAAGTCCAAACGTTGCTTTGGAAATATTAAAAAAAGAAATTGAGCATAAAAGAATAGTTAAAAAAGAATTTAATAGAGATACAATCAGTTATTATGACGATATCTATAGTTCACCGGGTTTAAAAAAATTTTATATGGTTAAAAACATTTTAGAGGATTTTACATCAAAAGTCGGACAACATATTGAAATTTTGGATTTAGAGCAATTTGGCAAGTCGTTATTTATAGATAACGAGTTACAGGTCGCAGAAAAAGACGAGCATTTGTATAGCTCAGCTTTTGTAAACTCCGGTCTAAAACTTAATCCAACAAAAGATAAATCTGCAATAATAGGAGGAGGCGATGGAGGCGTTGCAAGAGAATGTTTATCTCAGGGATTTAATCTTATAGATTGGTTTGAACTAGATCCAGAGGTGGTAAACGTTTGTGAGAAGCATTTGTCGAAAGTTGGAAATAAAGCAACCACAAAAAATTCTGTTCAATGTGTATGGGGAGACGCATTTGAAAGTATAAAAAAAGTTGAAGATAATAAATATGATAAAATATTTGTAGATTTAAATGATGATCAATATTGTATTGACTTAGCAGCAAAAAACATAAATTCTCTAAAAAGAATTTTAAAACCAAAAGGCACAATCACTGCCCAAGTAGGAAGTCAGGATAAAAAGCCAAAACAAGTTGATAATTGGCTTAATTTATTTGAGAAGAGCTTTGGCAATACATCTCTTGATAGAATTTATATTCCAAGTTTCGACTGCTCTTGGAATTTTGCATCCTCAGTCAACAAATAATACCTTTTTAAATTCAAGTTTTTGTGAAATAATTATCTTAAATATATTTGGAGGAACAATGAATATTATAAAAAAATTCAGCTTAGGGCTATTGATATCTTTATTTTTAACAATATCTGCTAACGCTGACAAAATAAGAATAGGAACAGAGGGTGCTTACCCACCTTGGAATGCAAAAGATGAGTCAGGAAAATTAATTGGGTTTGAAGTTGAGCTAGCTAATTTTCTTTGTATCTACATGAAAGAAGATTGTACTATAGTTGAGCAAGATTGGGATGGTATGATACCAGGTCTAATCATGAGAAAGTACGATGCTATCATGGCAGGTATGTCTATAACTGATGAAAGATTAAAAACTATTAACTTTTCACAAGGATATGCAGATGAAGTTGCTTCTTTAGCTGTTATGAAAGGCTCAAGTCTAGAAGGTATGGAAACACCAGCTGGTATAAACTTGACTAAAAAAAGTGGTGATACTGGCAAAGCCCTTAAAACGATCACAGCAGCACTTGCAGGTAAAACTGTTTGTGTTCAAACAGCTACGATACACCAAAATTTTTTAGAGTCAGGTGATGTTGGAAAAGTTAATGTTAGAACTTACAAAACTCAAGACGAAGTAAATTTAGATCTTGCTTCTGGAAGATGCGATGTAGCATTAGCTGCTGCCGTTGCTTTTACTGATTACGCAGAGAAATCTGGAAAACCAGTTGTTCTTGTTGGACCAACTTTTTCTGGAGGAGCTTTTGGTAATGGAGTAGGAGTAGGGATAAGAAAAGACGATACTGAATTACTTAATAAATTTAACAAAGCTATAGATACTGCTAGAAAGAATGGAAAAATAAGAGAATTAGCTATCAAATGGTTTGGCTTTGACGCATCTATGTAAAATTAATTTTTAAGGCGATAATAGATTTATCGCCTTAAACATCATGGGACTTTTAGCATACGGAGATACAGGTTGGGGAGATGAACTTTTCTTTGCAACCTTAATGACAATTGCAGTTGCCTTAGCTGCAATATTAATTGGTTTTGTTTTAGCATCAATATTTGCAACATTTAAATTATCGAAAAATAAAATTTTAAATTTGATAGGTAGTATTTATACAACTGTTTTTAGAGGTGTTCCTGAACTTCTAGTTATATATTTATTTTTTTTTGGAGGAAGTGGTGCAGTTATGTTTGTTGCAAAAATATTTGGATATAATGGTTATATTGAAGTAAATGCTTTTTTAACTGGAGCTATATCAATTGGAATAATTTCAGGCGCATATTCAACAGAAGTATTTAGAGGCGCCATACAATCAATTGACAATGGTCAGTTTGAGGCATCAAAAGTATTAGGATTTAAAAAAAAAATTTACTATTTAAAAGTAATCATACCTCAAATGTTAAGGCTCGCTTTGCCTAATATAAGCAATGTTTGGCAAATCACATTAAAAGATACATCATTAATTTCTGTTACGGGTCTAGTTGAAATAATGAGACAATCATATATTGCAGCTGGATCAACAAGAGATCCATTATTTTTTTATTCATTTGCAGGAATATTATATCTTTTATTAACTTTTCTGAGTTTACGAATATTTAATAAACTTGAAAATCATTACAGCAAAGGATTCTAAATGGACTTGATGATCGAAAGCTTTCCAAGATTACTTAAAGCTACTTTGCTTACTATTGAGCTTACTCTTCTCTCACTTTTTTTCGGTATTTTCGTGGGTATTTTTTTTGCTTTATTAAGAACTAGTAAAAATAAAATATTAAGCTCTTTTTCTTACTATTATTCTTATATTTTTCGTGGGACACCATTATTAGTACAAATATTTATAATTTATTTTGGGTTAGCACAATTAGAGTGGATAAGAGAGTCTTTCCTATGGATATTTTTAAAAGAACCTTATTCTTGTGCTATACTTGCGTTTACTTTAAACACCGGAGCTTATTCATCAGAAATTTTTAGATCAGCTTTTGAAACAGTTAATAAAGGTGTTCTAGAGGCTGCTAAGGGTTTAGGTATAAACAAAACTTATATCTTTTTTAAAATAAAGTTACCTATTGCTATAAGACAATCGTTACCAGCTTATGGAAATGAAATGATCCTTATGCTTAAAGGAACTTCTTTAGCTAGTACAGTTACTTTATTAGATCTTACTGGTGTAGCAAAACATATTATATCTACCACTTTTAGACCGGTCGAGGTATTTATTGTTGCTGGAAGTATTTATCTATTAATGACTTTTATAATCCATAATTTCATCAAATATCTCGAGAAAAAATATAGCTACAAGTAAGTTAGAGAATTACTAAATCTAATTTTTGTTTTCCAAGTCTTTCGTTTCCTTTTTCAGTAACCAAATACGTCTCACCCAGATTCATTGCTAGTTGATTTTCCGAATCCATAAGTATCATATGCATAAAAAAGATATTACCAGGTTTTATTATATAAGGGTTATTAGTATAAATCATAGGCCAGTCCATCCAGTTTGGAGAAAAAGTTGTACCCAATGAATAGCCACAGGCATTCATTCTTGCTTTATTAAAACCTAGATCATCAAAAGTTTTTGCATGAGTATCAAAAACTTCTCCAACTTTATTTCCTGGTTTTAATTTGTCTTCACAATTCTTTAAAGCTGCAACACAAGCTTCATGCATTTTGTAATGTTTTGGATTAGCTTTACCAATAGGAATTGTTCTAAACATTGCAGAATGATAATGTTTGTAAGTACCAGCCCATTCTATCGTTAGTTGGTCAGTATCTTTTAAAGTTTGTTTTTCAGCTTGATAACGGCAAAGAAGAGCATTTTTACCCGATCCAATGATAAATTCATTTGCTGGAAAATCTCCGCCTCCCTCAAATATAACTCTATTCATCTCTGCTAATATTTTAGATTCATTTGCGCCTGCTTTTGAGTGTCTCCAAATTTCATCTAAAGCTCTATCAGCAAGTTCTGCAGCTTTTTTAACATAAAAAATTTCTTCTTTAGATTTTATAACTCTTAATTTTGATATTAAGTCCGATTTATCTTCGATTGAACAGTAATTTTCGAGTGATTTATTAAGTCTCAATGCATTACGTCCAGTTAACCCATAAGCTTCATATTCAATTCCTAATTTCTTACCTTTTAGATCTAACTCCTCTAAAATTATTTTAAGATCATTGGTTGGGTTCGATCCATCCTTATCAACCCAAATTCTAATATTTTCAATGTTTGATGTATTTTGAGCCTGTCTTAAGTCTGGAGCTCTGGTTAAAAGAATTATATTACCATTTTTATCAAGGATTAGGGTTTGAAAAAAAACATAACCGAATGTGTCATAACCAGTTAACCAATA
>CEUZ01282978.1_pt1 | contig 11602 bp, 7 predicted proteins | sample 361511 | NCBI WGS metagenome assembly CEUZ01 (sample SAMEA2622822, study PRJEB7988) | marine metagenome | biome: marine biome (ENVO:00000447); feature: surface water layer (ENVO:00002042); material: "saline water (ENVO:00002010), including plankton (ENVO:xxxxxxxx)" | depth 5 m
GAACTACATTGCGAGTATCATGCCATTTAGCAAATGTCTCAGCATGATCCTGTACAATGGTCTCAGCATCAACCACAGAAGCTTGTCTCTTGATCAAGTTTCCATCAACGATCTCACGCACGTCATCCACATTGTATAGGAATACGTTGTCTTCATCTCCTATATCAGCCTCTACATCTCTAGGGATTGCAAGATCTAGGATAAGAATGGGTTTTTTGCGATACCCACCCATTGCATGGCGAAAATCATCTAGAGTAATCAAAGCATGGGGGGCTCCCGTAGAAGCTACTAGAATATCAGTCTGATCCAGGGATAGTAGCATCTCATCAATTGGGATCGTTTTGCCAGCTAATCGTTCGGCAAGTTTTTGGGCCCGTTCGTGTTTACGATTGGCCACGATGAGACCCGCAACATGATCTCTCTTCATTGCTTCTACAACTAATTCTGCCATAGTCCCTGAGCCCAGTATCATTATCTGGAGGCCATTCAAATCTCCAAATATCTTACGGGCTAATTTTACAGCTACAGACGCTACACTCCCTGCCCCCTCACCAATAGGAGTACTAGAACGAATCTGGCCTCCTACAGAAAAAGAGGTTTGGAATAGTCGATGGAGAACAGGCCCAGCGAGGGAAGGAGTCACGGGTATAGAACCTGCCAACTCATACGCACTTTTTACCTGTCCCTGAATCTCGGCCTCACCCAGTATGAGAGAATCCAGGCCAGATACAACACGATAAAGATGGCGAACCGATTCTAATCCCTGTAGCCTATAAAGATACTGTCCTGCTCCCCCAATCAAATCACCAGCCTTTTCAGACAGAACAGCTTCTCCAGTTTCCAAAATATCAGGATCTGATCCTGGACATAGATACAATTCAGTACGATTACATGTAGATATCAGTACCGCCTCTTTAATTCCCGAACGGTCCTGCAGTCCACTAAGAACAGAAATCGCTTCTTTGTCGGTGAAAGCAAATCGCTCTCGTACCTCTACGGGGGCCGTGAGATGACTAACACCTACAACTGCAATGGAGGTCATAGGGAGGACCCTCCACTGAAACTTATCAATTGGAGTATCAGGTAAGACAATATGACTAAGGTGAAACCAATCACAGCCATTAAAGCACTTCTACGCTCCTTCAATCCCCCCCCAGCCCTTGATCCTAGTGCAAGCACAAAGATAATCCAACTCAGAACAGCCCAAATAACTTTGGGGTTTGTATGATCAAGAGAGTTCCTGAAGCTAACCGTCCAAGCCCATCCCAAAGCTAGAGCGATAGTGAATGCAGTTAAGCCAATGACCAATCCCGTGCGAACAAGACGATCCAGGGTAGCCAAGGGTGGTGTAAACTGGAAAATCCTCCCAAGACGCTTACTGTTGAGTTCCCTGAATTGTACCAGATATAGAAGCCCTGCTGCAAAAGCAACCGCAAATCCACAGAGCCCCAAAAAAGCAAGAGTTACGTGAAATACAAACCAAACTCCCTGGAAATCCAATGTTCTATAAGAGGGCTCAAATCCAATCGAGACAGCAATGCCTTGAAGAACTATTACTACTGGGATTATAACAATACCTACTCTTAGGCCCTCCCCCATGCCAAGGGTGGCTAAAAGACCAATGCCAATCACCAGGGCCAATGTAGAAAGAGAAGATGCCAATCCAATAAGGGGAAGCTCTCCGTAGGAGACAGTGAATAGAACCAGGGCAACTGCATGTACCAAAACCCCTACGGCAGCCATACCGAAGGCAATGTGAGGCCCGCGGCCTCTTCCTCCGGTTAAGAGAGAATTAAACCACAGGATCAAAGACCCTATATATAATAAAAGAACAAATACGTGTATCATCAGAAAACATAATCCTGACTAGCAGATCGCATCTATAATCCTATAACCATTATAACAATCCTCCGCTCACAGTTACTAACCTGAGAGGCGTTCTGCGGATGACAAACGAAGATATTCCGGCTCCCAGCGAGATATATCGGTAATGGGAATTAGCTCAGGTTGATTTCTAAAAACTGTTAACAGTCCATCTGCTGTAGGCATTCCTAGGGGTGACGGAAACACCGGGAAACCTGCACCACGGATTTTGTCTGCATGGCGATCAGCACCGTCACCTCCAAATATTGAAAAAGGAACCCTAGATGATAAAATTTCTTTTATGGTAGTAGCACAAGGTGGAATGAGTTCTTTAAGGCCCTGTTCAGTAGGAAGATAGCATGCGGCATAAACACGATCACCTCTGGCATCAAAGAGAACGTAGCGTGGCCAAGACAATTCATCGGCAGACAACTCTTGCCTGATTCCGTTATGAAATGGGTAGGATACTTTATCCACAGCCGCAGCTCCTGCCTCAAGCGAAGATATGCCCCACAGAGGCACACTTAGAGCCCTTGCCAGGCCTTTGGCTGTAGCTGCCGCCACACGCACCCCTGTAAAAGATCCAGGACCTAGCCCTACTATGAGTCCTGATAACTCTTCCAGGCTCACCCCCCCTTCTTCAAGGGTATCGTAAATCTTAGGGACCAGATCTGACGAGTGAGAATTTTCTTTTCTCAGTGAACTCCTAGCTAACACTTCTGTACTATTACCCAATGCTACTGAACCAATGGATGTAGAAGTATCAAAAGCTAGATAGAATCCTCGAATAGGTCTACGAAATTCTTTATTGCTCATTTATTCAGGGAAACCGGAAATCCAGGAAGATTGAGTGGACTGCCCACACGAGCAACTTCTACGGACCTAAGATTTGGATCTCCCTCAACATAATGTAATGTGATCTCCCAACGGTCAGTAGGTAGCATTTCTTCGGCATGTTCAGGCCATTCCACTAGAATTATCTCATTAGAAGCTCCCAGATCTTGCCAACCTAATTCCCAGAGTTCCTCGGATTTGGCAATACGATAAAGATCTATATGCACAATCTGAAATCCTCGAAGTGTCGAATAACGAAAAAAAAGATTGAAAGTCGGTGAAGATATAACACCTTTCACGCCTGCCCCACGTGCGATAGCACGAGCTAAGACAGACTTTCCCGCCCCTAATGGACCTCGGAGTAGGACAAACATAGGAGAGGATATCTCATCACCTATTACCTCACCCCATCCTATTAATTCTGATTCTGTAAGATTCATTATAATGTAGCCTTGAGATCAAAAACTTGATCTCTGATAATTGCAGCTCTCTCGAAATCCATAGCTTCAGCGGCCTCAACCATCTCTTGCTCCAAAATCTTGATGTACTCTTCAGTATTAGCCTCGTCAGCATAGCTAGCTATTGGTTCTGACACTTTTGATACGGGTCTGTCTTGCACATCAGCAACTCGTGTGGAAAACTCGATCTCTTGTATGTTTTTGTGTATTGTCTCCGGCGTAATTCCGTGTTGCTCATTATAAGCAATTTGCACTTCACGACGCCGATTGGTCTCGTTAATACAGGTTTCCATAGATCGAGTTATGCGATCTGCGTACAGAATAGCCCTGCCTTCCACGTTGCGGGCTGCACGCCCAATAGTTTGAATTAGCGAACGGCTATCACGAAGAAAACCCTCTTTGTCGGCATCAAGAATAGCCACCAAAGATACTTCTGGTAGATCTAACCCCTCCCTCAATAAATTGATTCCTACCAACACATCTATTTTTCCGATCCGGAGCTCTCTTAGAATCTTCATTCGATCAATCGTTTCTATATCTGAATGCATATAGCTTATCCTAACTCCCACCGACTGAAGATATTCGGATAGATCTTCTGCCATTCGTTTTGTAAGGGTAGTAACTAATACTCTCTCATCCTTTATCTCCCTCTCCCTTATCTCTGCAAGCAAATCGTCCACCTGCCCCTTAACAGGGCGGACCTCAACCTCGGGGTCAACAAGACCTGTAGGTCTTATGATTTGTTCAACTACCACACCGTCCGACTGTTCCAATTCCCAATCACCGGGAGTAGCCGATACAAACACAGCTTTATGAATCAAAGATTCCCATTCGTCAAATGTGAGTGGACGATTGTCCAAAGCACTGGGAAGTCGGAATCCATGATCAACTAGTGTCTCTTTACGTGACCTATCGCTACGGTACATACCATGGATCTGAGGTATCGACACGTGTGATTCATCCACGATCAAAAGAAAGTCCTTAGGATAGTAGTCTAAAAGACATGCCGGCCGATCTCCTGGCTGACGCTCGCTCGTATATAGAGAATAATTTTCAATTCCAGGACATGTGCCCACCTCAAGCATCATTTCCAAATCAAAGTTTGTGCGACTTTCTATCCTCTGTGCCTCCAAGATACGTCCCTCAGTCTCAAAAAATGCCACCTGACTAGACATCTCATCACGGATCAAGGGTGCCATATTTCTTATAACTTCAGGGCGACTCACATAGTGACTAGCTGGATATATATAAGCTTGTTCCATGGGGGTTATTTTCTCCCCGGTTATTGGATCAAAGCGTGTTATACGTTCAATCTCATTTCCCCATAGCTCAACTCGGATTGCCTGATCTTCGTATGCTGGGAAAATCTCTACTGTATCCCCTCGTACACGGAAAGTACCGCGTTTAAATTCATAGTCATTGCGCCGATAGTGGATGTCCACGAGACCTTTAAGAATTTCTCTACGCCCAATTTTTTGGTTGATTTTCAGATGGAGCATCAGCGAACGATAATCCAAAGGGTTACCCAAGCCATATATACAAGAAACTGAGGCTACTACTATGACATCCTCCCTCTCCATAAGTGAGGATGTCGCACGCAACCGCAAACGTTCAATATCTTCATTAATTTTTACGTCCTTCTCGATATATGTGTTAGTGGCTGGCAAGTAAGCCTCTGGTTGATAGTAGTCGTAGTAGGATATGAAGTACTCTACAGCATTACGGGGAAATAATGATTTGAGTTCTCCGTACAGCTGTGCGGCAAGAGTTTTATTGTGAGAAGCCACCAAAGTTGGCCGTCCATACTGGGAAATCACATGAGCTATGGAGAATGTCTTCCCAGTACCCGTAGCTCCTAATAGAGTCTGGAAGCGATCACCACGATTCAAGCCTTTGCTAAGCTCAGCGATGGCCTGGGGTTGATCCCCCTTGGGATCATAGGTGGAATGAATCTGGAATTGTGGCATCGATACGCTGGTATCTCAAACTTCCGTCTCAACGACTTCCTATTTACTTCTAGTCAATTTTGATTGCTCATCCAACCTTTTTACCTTTGTCACACCATCTACATTACCGATGGACTTTAGTACTCGTTTCAATTCAGTAAGACTTTCGACCTCCACAGAGAATTGACCAAATACTCGCATTTCAGAAGATTGCATTGTGGATTGTTTAATATTAGTTCCTACATCACCAATAGCCTTAGCAACGTCTGTCAAAAGCCCCATCCTATCAGTACACTCCATATGTAGATCAACAAAGAAAGAGTCACCTTTACTCGGTACCAACTCTATATCCACTCTCCTTTCATCTGAGAGCTCTAGAATATTAGGGCATTCTATCCGGTGGATAGATACTCCTCGTCCTCTAGTGATATAGCCAATAACATTGTCCCCCGGAACAGGCTGGCAACATTTAGAGTAACGTACCATCAGGTTATCCACCCCTTGGATATTTACTCCTTTATTAGAACGGCGAATTCTATTAGCAATACGCTCTAGTGTACTCTCTGAGCGACTAACAACTTCCTGAGGATCTTCGTTTGGATACAGGGCACGAATAACAGCTGTGGGCGACACATCCCCCCGTCCTAGGGCGGAAAGTACTTTATCGAAATTGGTGTAACCTAGATGAAGGCAAGCATCAGACATTTGACTGCTTGTGGGCTTAGGCATCGGAGATCTCCTAACCTCTCGCTCGAACATATCCCTGCCAAGCTTAAGAGATGATGACTCTTCTTCCTGTCGTATCCAATGCCGGATGCGCCCACGAGCTTTAGACGTTTTTACGAACCCCAGCCAGTCCCGACTTGGACGTTGCTTAGGATTAGTGGTGATTTCCACTGTGTCCCCATTCTTAAGCTCTTTGGAAAGGGGACAAATTTTCCCATTCACCATCGCGCCTGAGCAGTGTTCACCGATTTCACTGTGTACAGAGTAAGCAAAGTCAATTGGTGTAGAACCTACTGGCAACACTTTTACTTCACCCTTAGGCGTAAATAGGAAGATTTCGCCCTGGAATAGATCCATGTGTAGGAATTCCATGAATTCCTTTGGCTCTGCAGTGTCTTTTTGCCATTCTAAAGCCTGACGGGACCATGTTAAAGCTTCATCAGCCTCATCGGAATTCTTATTAGAATCCCTGCCGGACATAGTTTCTTTATAGCGCCAATGAGCTGCGATACCGTATTCAGCCGTATGATGCATATCCTCGCTACGTATCTGAATCTCATATCTGCGTCCATAAGGCCCAACGACAGTAGTATGCAGAGAACGATACATGTTGGATTTAGGTGTTGCTATAAAATCGTGAAAACGGTCTTGAACCGGGGTCCATAAATTATGAATTAATCCGAGGCCAGCATAGCAATTCTGTACACTGTCAGTTAGAACTCGCATTGCCATTAGGTCATATATATCCTCAAATGACAAACCACGATTCTCCATCTTTTTATAAATGGACCAAAGATGTTTAGGACGGCCTGTAATATTTGCCGGTACACCAGCTTCAATAAAAGCTTGGTCAAGGGGGATCTTCATCTCCAGGATCTGTCGTTCTCTCTCTTTACGTCGTTGCTTAATTTTTTTTCCTAAAGATTTGTAAGCATTGGGCTCCAGATACTTGAATGACAAATCTTCGAGCTCCCACTTAATAGTAGCCATACCCAGACGATGGGCCAGCGGAGCATAGATCTCTCGAGTTTCAATAGCAATCCGTCGTTGCTTATTCTGATTAAGAGCTTCCAGAGTACGCATATTATGGAGTCGATCTGCTAGTTTTACTACAATAACTCGAGCATCTTTAACTATGGACAATAGAAGTTTACGGTAATTTTCGACCTGTTTCTCAGTATGTGAACGGAACTCTATACGACCTATCTTCGTAACTCCATCTACAATTGTGGCTACACTGGTACCGAATTTTTCTTCAATACTGGAAAGTGGTATATCTGTGTCCTCAACAACATCGTGAACCAGAGCAGCTACTATAGAATCAGTTTCTAGCCCGATTTCAGATAAAATGGTAGCCACCTCTACGGAGTGGCTAATAAAATCATCACCAGAAGCTCTGCGCTGTCCTGAGTGTGCGTCTTTAGCTAGCTCATAAGCATTTATCACCACATCAACATCAAGTCTGTCCGCATAAGACTCCATAGCCCTGGCAAGAGATCGAGGCAACCCTCGAATTCTAGGTTTTTCTTTAGCAGAAGGCATTTCTCAACTATACCTTTTCCCAGGAATTTATTTCCGGATTGCTAGTCACCTAAAAAGGATCAGAAAAATAAAAGACTCCCTGAATTACACCAGGAAAACCCTTCTGGGCTACAAAGGTTAGCAATCCTAAGCTATACGCCCGTGACATTTCTTATATTTCTTACCTGACCCACAAAAACATGGGTCATTCCGTCCTGGCTCTTTTGTGGCCGTTGTCGGCACCCTAACTGTTTCATCGTTGCGGTTAGTGACAAGTTGTTTGAGCTCTTGGGGAGAAGACACACTGTCATCAGGATCCAAAGATATTGGTATATTTTGATCTGATCTCGTTCGAGCAGCATGAGCCACGCCTAAGTCATCAACCCCACCTTGAATTCTATTAGCCTCCTGTTTCTTAGAACTTTCACCAAACACCCCGCCCCCAATAACCTCTGACGGCCCAGAATACTGAAGCCTCTGCGGATTATGGACACGTTGCTGGGGTATGCCAACCTGTGCTTTATAGGTCATGCTAGCAACAGAAGATCTAATATCCGATATGAGGTCTACAAACATCTCATAGGCCTCTTTCTTGTACTCAATTAGAGGATCCTTCTGACCCCACCCCCGGAAAGCAATAGAAGCCTTGAGGTGATCCAAGTCGTAGAGATGATCTTTCCATTGTCCATCAATAACGCTAAGCATTATATAGCTCATGACACTCTCAGATTGGTCTCCAAAACCCTCTATCTTCTGATTAAAATGATTATGTGCATTCAAAACAACTTTCTCTTCAATCTCATGACGCATCCACTCATGTTCGGACTCGTTTTCATCTGGCAAATCCTTTACAACAGTTAAGTAATCAAGCATGAGTCGATTTTTGAGCCCTGCTAGATCCCACTCTTCGGCATGTTCTAAGTACAAATAGTCTTCTATCGTAGATTCCACAGCACTTTCAATCATCTCCCACATCTCACCTTTTAGATCCGACCCTCCTCCTAGGGCAAAAAGACGGTGATCGTAGATGACCTCGCGCTGTTGATTCATGACATCATCGTAGTCTAATAGACGCTTCCTGGCCTCAAAATTGTTACCCTCTACCCTCTTCTGCGCAGTTTCTATAGAGCGAGTAACAAGTGTATGAGTGATCACCTCTCCTTCATCTGCTCCGAGCTTATCCATGGCATTTGCCAAACGATCTCCCACGAACAGACGCATTAGATCATCTTCGACAGATATAAAAAACTGGCTAGCTCCAGGATCACCCTGTCGCCCTGACCGACCACGGAGCTGGCGATCGATACGCCTTGACTCATGGCGTTCAGATCCCAAAATGTGGAGACCACCCATTTCAATTACATGGTCGTCAGACTTTTTCTGGAGATCTACATTTCGAGTAGGATCGACTGGAATAAGATCATCAAGGATAAGATTACGCTCTTTAGCCCAACCCACCGTTCTAGGTTCAATAACACCTTCGCCAAGCTTAATATCAGTCCCACGACCAGCCATATTAGTAGCTATAGTAACTGCACCAGCACCTCCAGCTTCAGCAACTATTTCCGATTCTTTCTTATGCTGTTTAGCGTTAAGGACGTTGTGGACTATACCTCTACGTTTCAGCATTCGTGACAATGTTTCCGATACTTCAACATTGTTTGTACCCACTAGAACTGGGAGCTCCATCTTTTGGAGCCTCTCTATTTCGTCCATAAGTGCCTGATATTTCTCTCGCTTAGTACGAAAAATGAGGTCGTCACGATCGTCTCGGATAATCGGACGATTAGTAGGAATCACGAAAACATCTAAACCGTATATCTGATGAAACTCGGTTTCCTCAGTCTCCGCAGTACCAGTCATCCCAGCAAGTTTCTCGTACATCCGGAAATAGTTCTGGATGGTAATCGTAGCGAGAGTTTGAGTTTCTCCCTTGATCTCTACACCTTCTTTAGCTTCAACCGCTTGATGAAGCCCATCACTCCAACGCCTGCCTGCCATTTGACGACCCGTGAACTCGTCAACTATGACGACTGCTCCGTCTTCACCGATAATATATTTCTCATCCTTCTGGAAAAGGGTGTATGCCTTAAGAAGCTGATGGATCACATGAATTTTTTCGCTCTTTGTAGCATACTCTAATTCCAGCCTGGAAATCATCTCCCGTTTTGCGTCAACTGATAAAGACTCATCTTCTTGGATTTTCCCCATGATCTCGGAAAGATCAGGTACAACAAATGCTTCAGGATCTCCAGGAGATAGTTCATCAAGGCCAGTATCTGAGAGGTGTACATTGTGCCCTTTTTCATCCATTGCGAATAGGAGCATATCGTCCACTTCAAAGAGGCGCTTCTCGCGCATATAGTCAGCTTCAACCTTAAAAACCAATTTCTGTAAGCCTGGGTCTTCAGCGAAAAGTTTCAGAAGCATTTTGTTACGCGGGCCACCACGTTTAGCCGCCAATAGCTTCTTCCCAGCTTCAAACTCATCACCCTTCTCTAAATCATTCTCAGCCTCGCTAATAAGTTGGCTGACGATGCGAGTCTGCTTCTTATATAGGCTGCTGACTACCGTATTGTACTGTTTGAAAGGAGTGGAAGTATCCCGGCCCACCGGACCAGATATGATCAAGGGCGTACGTGCTTCATCAATTAGAATAGAATCTACCTCGTCTATAATGGCATACCAGTGACCACGCTGAACTCTCTGTTCTATGGCATGAACCATATTGTCGCGGAGATAATCGAACCCGAATTCGTTATTAGTCCCGTAAGTGATATCTGCATGATAAGCGGCAGTACGGGATGGGGAGTGGGGTTCATACTTATCTATACAGTCTACGGTAAGACCTAGGTATTCGTATATGTACCCCATCCATTCAGCATCACGCTGAGCAAGGTAAGGATTTACTGTTACAAGATGTGCTCCTCGACCGGCAAGAGCATTAAGATAAAGTGGCATAGTAGCTACTAAAGTCTTCCCCTCTCCAGTAGCCATTTCTGCTACACGCCCCCGATGAAGAGCTGCGGCACCAATAATCTGGACATCATATGGAACCATGTCCCAAATCAGCTTCTGACCTGTAACAATTATCTCTGTGCCTAATAAACGGCGACAGGCTTCTTTGACTGTAGCGAAAGCTTCGGGGAGTATGCCTTCTAGGAAATCAGTGGCAATATCAATCATCTTTACATCAAGATCATTCAACTCATCTTGAAGCTCTTGGCGTCTCTTTGGGTCCTCACAGTTACGCTTCTCATCACGAAGAGATTCTATGTCAGCTTCAACAGCTTCTGTGGCCGCCTTAATACGATCCTTGAAATCATGAGTTTTGGCCTTCAGCTCCCCATCGGAGAGTGCCTGATAATCCTTGCACAGCAAATTAATCTTGTCGACCAGAGGCTGAAATTTTTTGGCCTCACGAACATGCTGTGAACCAAGAACCTTCTTGGCCGCTACTTTGAATATACTCAATAGATTTTAATCCTTATCATACATAAACCAGAGAACGCCAAATATACTTATAATATGGGTAACCATTACACTGTAACCTATAAGCTGTAACAGAAGCGCCGCCTAGGTGATAGCAGTTCTTAATGCAAATATAGCTCCTCCCTTACAATGATCTTTGCCACTTTATTAGAAAGGAAATGACGAAATGGCTCTCCTTTCCTAATACACCGGCGTATCTCTGATGAAGAGACATCGATCCTGGTAACCTGGATAGGACTCCACTCCACATCCACACCAGGATCGATGTAACTGGGATCTTGGCCTTCTCTTGTTAAAACCCACAAACGGGCTAACTGCACTATCTCTTCCGGATTTTTCCACTTGGAAAACTCAGAAAACTGATCTGCTCCTATAATTAGTGAAAGATCTGCTTCTGGATACTCTAGACGCATATTACTGAGTGTATCCACTGTATATGATTGTCCTCCTCGTCTTATCTCAATATCACTAACCATATGTCCATCAAATCCTTCGGTGGCAGCATTAACCATTTCTAGGCGCAGTCCCGGGGGGGTTATACCATCATTAAGTTTGTGTGGATGATGATTTACAGGTACCCAGATAACCTCATCAAGACAGTTGGTCTCCAGGAGTTGCCTAGTTACAGTTAGGTGTCCGATATGGGGGGGATCGAAGGTACCTCCGAATACTCCTAAACGACGGTTAGATCTGAGTTTATCTGTCCTCATTATCTAGCAGCTTAGCAGGCTCAGAGTCTGGATACATATCTAGTATTTTCTT
>CEUZ01178947.1_pt1 | contig 11601 bp, 12 predicted proteins | sample 361511 | NCBI WGS metagenome assembly CEUZ01 (sample SAMEA2622822, study PRJEB7988) | marine metagenome | biome: marine biome (ENVO:00000447); feature: surface water layer (ENVO:00002042); material: "saline water (ENVO:00002010), including plankton (ENVO:xxxxxxxx)" | depth 5 m
TCAATCTGTATTAATTTTTCTGATATTGGTAAAAATCCTGAAGCATCTAATATAAGCGGCTTATTAATTAATTTTAATATTTTAGACATCCATTGTATAGAATTGCGATCTTGGCATAATCCTGGCCCAAATAAGACTACATCAGAGCAATCAATCTCATCATCAATAGGTTTTATATCATCATATACAATTGGTAATATAATAGCTTCTGGCAATGACATATCATACAAGTCCCTTATATTGATTGGAACAAAAGCCTTAAGAATTCCTGCGCCAGTCATCATAGCTGCTTTAATAGCTAATATACCAGCTCCAGTAAATTTCAAAGATCCTGCTATTGAACAAACTCTACCCCTGCTATATTTATGGATGTTATTTTTCCACTTTAATGTTTGAAAATTAGCATCTGCGTATTCAATACATTGAATATATTTTATAGGATTTTTAATAGGTTGGAGGCCTATATCTAATATATGAAGCTTTCCTGATGCTTCTAAACCCGCATTGAAATAATGCCCAATTTTGCAATGTCCCATAGATAATGTAATTTTAGAGTTAACATAAAATTCATCTGCAAGGCCAGAATCACAATATATGCCAGAGGGAATATCAAGAGAAATAATTTTAGATATTTTATCAAGCTTTTGTAGCATAGTTTTATACTTACCCGTACATGGCCTATTAAAACCAATTCCAAATATGCAATCTATATACCAAAAATCATCAGAGAAATTATATGTATTTGAAAAAAATAAAACATTTTCTCTAGAAATAGGGTATTTATTAAAAATCCAAGAATTTTCAATATTTTTCTCTAAAAGTATTAATATGGAATCAATCTTGTATAATTTTAAATAATAATGACATATAATACCATCACCACCATTATCTCCAGGTCCTGCAAGTATCGCAAACTTACTATTAAATGGATCCTCTATATTTTCAATGATAAATTGAGCTGATAACAAGCCTGCCCTATCCATCAATTCAGACTTAGAAGCATAGCCAGAATCAATAGTTTCCTTATCTAAATCAAAAGCTTCTGAAGAAGACAAAATTGGAATCATTTTATTTCTAAAATTGCCATTGCTATTGCATATTCTTCAATATGCGAAATTGAAACTTTTATATTAAATACACTTTGAAAATCAATTTTTAATGATACAATAGGATATCCAGATATTGAATTTTTAATTTCAATAGCATTTAAAGGTATGCTACTTCCTTCTTTATAGCTTAAAAGTGCTTTTTTTACAGATTCTTTTGCAGCAAATTTTCCACCATAATGCATACTAGGAGAAACCTTGTTATTACAATAGGACTGTTCACTTTTAGTAAAAATATGAGATAAAAATTTAATCCCCTTTTTATTAATTATTTCATCAATCCTAGATATTTTTACAATATCTGTGCCGATAAAAATCATTAATTATTTTCCATTTTAACTATAGATAATATTTCTGCAATATCATCCACATCATAATCTGCACCAGAATTCTTAGTATTAAAAGTATTACCATAGCGAGCAAAAACTGTTTTCATTCCAATTTTTTTAGCACCTATTACATCACGATCAGGCCAATCGCCTATCATAATTAAATGTTCGGGAGATATATTTAATAATGAAGATATTCTCTGAAATGGCTTAGGTGATGGCTTTAATTCCCCTGTATCATCAAAAGTTACAACAGCGTCAAATATATGATGCAAATTGACAGAGCATATTCGTGTCCAAGCTTCTCTACTTGGCGCATCAGACACAACACCTAATTTCATCCCAATCTTTGAAAGTGCTATTAGCGTGCTATGTACATTTGGATATAAAACTAAAGAAGCTTCTTTAGTTTTTCTATATGCGACTATACCTGCTGCTAAAATTTTATAATCTAAAGTGCCTAATTCATCACTTATAAAATCATCTAAAACAGCTTGATACTCCCATCCCTTATCCTCATAAATATTAAATATTTTATTTTTAGATTCATCTAAAGAAATATCTAATCCAGCTTCAATCATCCCATTTAAAGCAGCATCTATAGCCATTCTTTTCATTTTCATAAAATCTAACAAAGTATTATCTAAATCAAATATTACTGCCTCTATCATTATAAACAAAAGGGCATTAAATAATGCCCTTCCTCATTCAATCTATTAGTGATTATTATTAAAATCCTTTATTAAGCATATCTAATTCAAACTCTGCAGATTTACGCCAATTGCGATCTTTTTTTGCTTTTTCAAAAGCATCTTTTGCTGCAACTTTATTTCCCAATGACTTTTCAGCTAATCCTAATTCAAAAAATGCTGGTGCATAATTCCTCTTTAAGCTTATACTTTTTTTAGCAGATTCTTTTGCTTTATCATATTGGCCATCTTCATTAAATACACTAGCTAATCGATAATGTACATCATAAAGTTTTGGTTCTATATCTACAGCTTTTGTATAATTCAATATAGCTAACTTTATATTACCTAATTCTTGTTCCACAGTACCTAAAGCACCATGCGCCTTTGCATATGATGGATTAAATCGAATAGCGCTATTTAATGAGATCTTGGCATTTTCAAAATCACCTTCCGAAAGATAAAGAGATCCTAATGAATAAAATGCCTGATAATAATTTCCATTAATTTCAATTGCACGATTATAATGGTTTAACGCTTCATTTGTATTTCCATTTTTTCTATAAATATCACCTAACATTTTCTCAGATTGCTCTTGATGAGGATCAATTAACAAACCATTCTGAAGTGATATTTGTGCATTCTCATAATCTTTTAACTTATAATAAGTTCTAGCTAATTTAAAAAATGCTATTGCATAATCTGGATTATAAGATATCGCATCTTCATATTTAGAAATTGCCAAATCAAACTCTTGCCTTCTATAATCTTGATCACCTTCTTTTGCAATCATTTGCGAAATCGCATAGACAGCTGAAAGATATTTTTTTGCAAATGGATTTAATTTTTGCGCAATCTTATAATTTTTTACGGCCAGACCATAGTCTCCATTTGCTTTATAAATCAATCCTAAATTATAAAAAACTATAGCATGTTCAGAATATTTAATAATTAATTTTTCATATTCAGCAATAGCATCATTTATTAGACCATTATCAAATGATTTCCTCGCTGATGTGAGAGCATTTTTTAATTCTAATAACTTTTTTTGTGCTGAACGATATTCTTTGTTTTTTTTATCTAGCTCAATAGATTTAATATAATACCTATTTGCTTTATCTAAATCATCTAGCTTTATAGCAACTTGTGCGCCTAAATAATAAAGTTTTGAATTAGAATCAAATTCACCTATAGCCTTCTCAATTGTTTGAGATGCATTTTCATAGTTCTTATCTTTTAAATCTGCCTCTATTTGTAGAATATAATTATCTATACTTGCAAATAGCATATTTATCATTAATAAAAATATTGTTTGTTGAATTTTCATATTATTCCCTATTTATTATATGTGCTGAAGGTGGGACTCGAACCCACACAGAGTTGCCTCTACAAACCCCTCAAGCTTGCGTGTCTACCAGTTCCACCACTTCAGCTAAACAACTATTCTGTAATGCTCTTAGGATTTAATTCATCTTCTTTTTTTACTGGTGGCGCTACAGTTTCAATTTGCTGCAAATTATTATTTGGCGCTGTTATATCTACTGCGCCCTTATTTCTGCTTAGAGTGGGTTCATTGCTAAAATCAACGCGAGATGCTGGATTATCTAGCATCCCTATAAAAATAGCCAAAACCATAAAAATAACAGCCAGACCACTTGTAATACGAACAAGTAGTTTATCAGCGCCTTGCCCTCCGAATGCCGCATTCATTGCACCGCCACCCATTGCCGCACCCATACCACCAGTTTTACTATTTTGTAATAATATAATACCCATTAACAAAATACAAATTATCACAAATAAAAATACAGTAATACTATATAACATATCAATACTCCTTATAATGTTTTATAAATCGAATAAAAGTTATCTACTTCTAAAGATGCTCCTCCTATTAAAAATCCATCAACTCCATCAATTTTTGATAAAGAGGATGCATTATTAACAGATACGCTTCCTCCATATACAATAGATATAGAATTCCCATCTATTCCAATATTGGTAATATAATTCCTAATGACACTATGAGCACTTTGAATTTCTTCAGGATTAGCATTTACACCCGATCCAATTGCCCAAACTGGCTCATAAGCAATTATTAAGTTTATAAGTTTTAATCTATCTATATTGTTTAAAGCTAATTCCAACTGTTCTTTCAGAATTATATCTGTCCTTCCGTCATTTCTTTCCTTTTTACTTTCACCAACACATAAAATTGGATACAATCCGTCAGAGATGACTCTATTCATTTTACGATTAATTATATTATTGCTTTCTCCCATAATATGTCTTCTTTCTGAATGACCAATAATTACCCACTTGCAATCAACTTCTTTTAACATATTACAAGAAACTTCTCCTGTAAAAGCTCCACATGAATCATAAAATACATTTTGCGCACCTAATTCAGATGGCGATGCTTTAAGCATTTCTGATATAATAAAAAGCTCTGTAAATGATGGACAAAATATAGTTTTAATAGGAGAATTATTCAATTCTTTATTTTGCCAATCACTAATGTATATTTTTGCTTCAGAAATAGGATGGTTCATCTTCCAATTTGCTATACAATATCTATTTCTACGCATATATTTTTAAAGCCTCAAATGCTGGTAGTTTTTTACCACTTAAAAGTTCCAATGAAGCTCCACCTCCTGTAGAAATATGGCTAAACCCTTTATTAATCCCACTATTATTTAATGCTGCAACCGTATCTCCTCCTCCAATAATACTTAATGTGCCACTCTCTGTTAATTCTCTAATTGTAAAAGCAATAGACTCAGTGCCAGTTGCAAAAGCGGGAATTTCACAAACACCTAAAGGTCCATTCCAAATAATTGTTTTAGCACTAGAGAGAATATGTGAAAAATTTAAAACAGTCTCTGGGCCAATATCAAAACCACTTTCATCATCCTTTAACTCATCTAGTTTTAAAACATTAAAAGTAGCATCAGAACTCATCTTCTTAGATGACACTACATCTTCAGGCAACACAATTTTAGTATTTTGTTTTTTTGCATTATCAATAATAGCATTAGCTATGTTTATCTCATTTAAATTTACCATTGAAGCACCAACATTTTTCCCTATTGAAGATAAAAATGTGAAAGCCATGGCGCCTCCAATCAAAATAGTATCGATCTTCGACAACATATGGTCTAATAAATCTATTTTTCCACTAATTTTAGATCCTCCCAATAGTAACACAGAGGGGCTTTCTAAATTATTTAAATTATTATATAAATAATGAATCTCCTTATCTAGGAGCAAGCCTGAATAAATCTTATCAATATATTTAGTAATACCAACATTTGAAGCATGCGCCCTATGCGCTGTTCCAAATGCATCATTTATATAAATATCTGCATGCCTAGATAAAAACCAAGAAAAAGTCTCATCATTTTCACTTTCACCTTTATGAAATCTAAGGTTTTCTAGCAAGTGAATCTCTCCTTGTTTTAATTGTTGACTTAATCCTATAGAATCTTCTGAAATACAATCATTAGAAAACATTACTTCTTTGTTTAGCAGGTCTTCTAATTCAAATGCTACAGGATCAAGACTTAAAGATGGTACAATTTTTCCATTTGGTCTACCCATATGAGACATTAAAACAACAGATGCTCCAGCATTTAAACAATATTTTATCGTTGGCAGGCTTGCTTTAATTCTAAAATTATCGACAACTAATCCATCTGTTAACGGAACATTAAAGTCTACGCGGATAATAACACGCTTCCCATCTAAATTTGTATTTTCTATAGAATTCAATAGCATATTTATAACGTAATTAAGCTATGGCTAATATAGTTTTTTTATTCTTAAACATTACAGAAACAATCTTACTCACACCTTCTTCCTCTTGGGTTACTCCATACATATAATCAGCTTTCTCCATAGTAAGTTTATTATGTGTTACCACTATAAATTGAGTTTTATCCGAAAAATTTTTAAGAACAGCTGTGAATTTGTCAACATTATTATCATCTAAAGGAGCATCAATTTCATCTAATATGCAAAATGGACTAGGCTTTACAAGATAAATTGCAAAAAGTAATGCAATTGCTGTAAGTGCTTTCTCACCTGTAGATAACATTCTTAATGTTTGAGTTTTTTTACCTGGAGGGCGTGCAATTATTTCAATTTCCGAATCAAATGGATCGCTACCAGAAAGTCTCAAATGCCCTTCTCCACCATTAAAAAACATAGAAAATGTCTTTATAAAATTCTTTTTTATTTCGTTAAATGTATTTTCAAATTTAATTTTCGCCTCTCTATCTAGTTTTTCAATAGTTTCATTTATTAACTTTTCAGATGATTGTAAATCTTTATACTGTTTATTTAAAAATTCCTGACGAGACTTTTCTTCATTATAATCGTCCATTACGACCATATTAACAGGTCCTATACTTTCTAAAGATTGTCTTAATTTAAGAATCTGCTTTTCATTTACAGAAATATCTATACTATTTATATTAAACTCTAAATCTGGAAGATTTTCATTATATAAATCTAAAATCCTTTGTCTATGTTGTTTTATCATATTTTTATCATTATATATAGAAATTTCATATTCTTTAATATCTTCTAATATTTCATTTTCACTTTTCTGTCTATTTCGAATATCTGATTGTAATAATTGCAATTCTTTATATGCCCTATTATAATCACTTTCTTTCAAGTCACTATTCTTAGATACTTCTTTTACTTTCTTATTTAAAATTTCCAATTTATTTTTAGCATTAGATATCTTACTTTTAAAAGTTTTATTTTCTTTTTTTATTAACTGCAAATCAATTTTGTATTTTTCACGTCTTTTATAGAATTCATTATTTTGTATTTTAAAATTTGAAAGTCGGTCTAGAATTCCTTCTTTTTCCTTCTTTAATTCCATCATTTTAAATTTTTCTTCATTAAAATCTTCTTGTAAAATATTTTTATTAATTCGCAAATCATCAATTAGCTTTTTATGTGAAACTTGCATTCTATTAATCTTATCATATTTCTGTTTTAGCAATGTTAACTTTGTATTGTTTGATTCAACTTTAATAGTACAATCCAATATATTATTTTTTATATTTTTAATATTTTTTTTTATATTGTTTATGTTTTTTCCTAATTCAATTAAAATGAATTCTTTGTGAGATGTTTTTTTTTCATATTTGCCTAAACTACGCATTTCTAAATCTAATTTTCCTGTAATATCTTTTAGATTTTTACGAATTAAATCTGCATTAATATTTGCTTTATTTATTTTTACAGCTTCCCTATTAATAAGTTTATCATTTATCAATAACTCTTTACGTAAAATATTTAATTCTTGTTTACAATTAATAAATGATTTTTTTTTACTACCTTCACCTATACTTTTAAATATAAAATTATTCTTATAATATTTACCTGTAGTGGAAACCCAAGAATAAGGACTTTCAATATCTATATCTGAATATTGCTTTTCTTTAGGTATTATATGAACTTCTCCAATCAAATAGACTAATAATGAATATATTTTTTGATTACATTTAATTTTTGATAATAAAGAATTTGAAGAATCGATATTATTATGACGTTTAGTCTTTGCAACATTTTCTAAAGCTATAACAGAAATTTGATGCTTTGTATTCTTAACAAGATGTTGTGCATTTTTTTTATTATCTACAATTATATAATTAGAAAATTCACCCAAAGCTGATTCAACGGCATGGCTATATAAAGTAGGAACTTCAAGCATATCAGATAAAACCCCTATTACATATGGATAAATATTTTTATTTTTTAATATTCCTCTAATATTATCAGAATAACCCATTTCATTATTAGAAATAATATTATCATAAAATTTAATTTTCTCATTAATTGCAACTTTCTTGCCATTTAAATTATTCAATTTGGTTTCAGAAGATAATATTTTTCGTTCTTGAATCAATTGTTGTTTTTCATTTTTTTCAATTTTTTTTAAAATAATAGTATTTTCAGTCTCTATTTGCTTAATCTTTTTTTTATAATTATCAATCTCACTAATATTTTCTGATTCATTTAACCTATATCTTTCAATATTGTTAATTAATAAATCTATTTCATCTTGCCTTTCTTTAATATTCTCCTTAAGCCTAACAATTGCCGCTTCTTTCTCCCGTATACCCAAAAAAAATAAATCGCTATCTTGCCTATATTTTTCATAAGTTATTAATTCTTTATCATAATTTTTCATGAACAAAGAAACTTGTTTTTTCATTGATATATAATTCTTTTTTTGCGAGGATATTTTTGGATTAATTTTATCTTTTAATTTTATTAACTGATCAATCTTGCCTTTAGTTATTAAAATATTTTTATCAATATGTGAACATTCATCTTTAAAATGTAATTCTTGATTATTATTTCCTAATAATTTTTCAGACCAAACAAGTATTTTACTGTTTAAATTGTTAATCTTATTTTCTAACATACTCTGCTTGGCTTGAAATGAGTAAAATTCATCCTTAAAATTTTTATATTTATTATCTACTTTTTCAATCAAAGTCTCATCTAAATTCATTTGCCCTGTCAAATTTGCATATTTTTTTTTTAATAGATTCAATTTATTTTTCACAGGATCAAGATTCTGTTGAATAATTTGAATTTTACCTTGAGTGGTTATAAATTCTAAATTTTTAATTTTTTCATATAATCTATTATACTCTTCATATTGATTTATTTGAGATTCAAGATTTTTTATATTCTTATTTACTTCTCTAATAATATCATTCACACGCTCCATATCTATCTTATTTGCTTCTATTTTACGAATAGATAAATGACGTTTATGTTTGTAATTGTTAATGCCAGCGGCTTCTTCAAACATGTATTTTCTTTCTGCAGCATTATTCGACAAGATAGCATCTATCATTTTTAATTCAATTACAGAATAGGCATTAGAACTCATACCTGTATCAATAAATAAATTATGAATATCTTTTAGTCGGCACGGTGTTTTATTAATATAAAACTCACTCTCTCCGTCTCGATATAATCTTCGTGTTATTTCTATATCTGTATACTCTAAAGGCAAAATTTTGCGATTATTATTTATAAATATTGCTGCTTCACAAAAACTTAATGATTTTCTATTTTTAGTTCCATTAAATATTACATCTTCCATTTTACTTGAACGTAAAATAGATGTTTTTTGTTCACCTAGAACCCAACGTATAGCATCAACAATATTACTCTTACCACAACCATTAGGACCAACAAGGGCGGTAATACCTTCTCCAAAAGCAAGTTCAGTTTTTTTTAAAAAAGATTTAAATCCTTGTAATTGTATTTTTGAAATATACATAAATAATAAAAATATCTATCCTGGAGGCCAATGAAACTGACGGCCACTTAAAAGATGTAAATGCAAATGATATACTGTTTGCCCACCATGTTTGCCAGTATTCACAACCCATCGATAGCCATCCTCATTTGTATTTTTTGATATTTCATTCGCCAATAATACCATTTCGATCAAATATTGGCTATTTTCTCTATTAATATCAATTGTAGATGCAATATGTGCTTTAGGAATAATTAATATATGGTCAGGAGCCTGAGGATTAATATCTTTAAATGCTAATGCTAGTTTATTTTCACTAACTATCTCACTTAAGACTTCCTTTTTTATTATTTTACAAAATAAACAATCACTTTTCATCATTATTATTTATCACTTTACTTCTTCAAAATCTCCATCTTGAATGTCCATATTAATTTTCTTTTTATGTATATCCTTTGTTTTAGAAAAACTTGCAGATGTTATCTTAATATTTTTTATCATTTTTTTTACTTTAAAAAAAATCCATCCAAACAATATAAATAAGACAATCTTCATCAAGTTATATATTCTTTATAGGATTAAAATATCTAGTTCCTTCTGATGGAGTGCGGACAAAATTAATAATATCTTCCATATCATTTTGATTATTTACAAAGTCTATTTCATTAGTATTTATTATAAGTAGTGAGCTTTTATTATAACGAAAAAAATATTCATTATAAACTTGATTTAAGGTGTCAATATACTTCCAATCAATATTTCTTTCATATTCTCTTCCACGCTTATTTATGTTTTGCATAAGATTATCTGTATCCGCTTGAAGAAAAATAACTAAATCTGGTTCAGGTATGTTTTTCTCTAAAATTCTGGATATAGAATTATATAAACTCATTTCTTTATCATTAAGATTAAGCGCAGCAAACAATCGATCTTTCATAAACATATAATCTGTAATAAGTGTTTTAGTAAATAAATCGGTTTGTTGAAGTTCTTGTTGTTGACGATAACGTGATAAAAGGAAAAATAGTTGTGTTTGAAAAGCAAAACGATCAGGATTGTTATAAAAATCTGCTAAAAATGGATTTGCCTCAAACTCTTCAAGCATTAAAGACCCATCAAGTCTCTTACATAAAAATTTTGCTAAACTTGTCTTACCAACTCCTATCGTTCCCTCTATTGCAATATGATAAATTGACTTCATATTAATATTCTTTTAATTAAAGATGGATCCTTAGTTAGATCTAATAATGATTTTATACTTTTCCCAATTTCTGGAATTATAAAATCAGCAGCTATATCATTCCATGGCTTTAGTACAAATTTTCTCTCAATTATAAATGGATGCGGTATAGTTAAAGTCTTAGTATTAATTATTGTATCTCCCATAGCTAATATATCAATATCTAATTCACGTGGAGAATTTTTAATTTTATTTAATTTTCTACCTAATTTCTGTTCAATTATCTTCATTTCTCTAAGTAAATCTAAAGGTTCAAGATTCGTATCAATTTGCAAAACCATATTGTAATAATAAGTCTGTTCAATGTTATACAATGGAGGTGATTCATAAATATAAGATTCATTAATTATCCAAATATGAGGATGATTATTTATTAAATATATTCCTTTTTTAAGATATGAATAACGATCACCAACATTAGAGCCAAGTCCTAAAAATATTTGATTATTTTCAGGCATTTTGCAAATATTCCACTTCTACTGTATCAAATTCTCCTTCTAATGGAGCATTAGGTTTACAAATTATTATTTTACAGGATAATACAGAGAAATTATGTAATATCGCATTTGATATATCACTAGCAAGTGTTTCAATTAGATTATATCTATTTGATCTAAAAGTATCTATAACTTGCTTATATACCTTACTATAATCTACAGCATAGGCAATATCATCTAATTCTATTGCCTGCTTAGAATTTGCTGTTAGTTCAATATCAATTTCAAATTTTTGACCATTTTTTATTTCTTCACAATGGACACCATGATAGCCAAATAAATTTATTTTCTTTAAGCGTATTTTAAAATTCATTTTTTTTGAAAAGTTATAAATACCTCTCTACCTAAACGAGGTTTAATAGAAAGAGGAGAGAATTCTTTTTTAATACATTTAAAATATTCTGAAATTAATAATATGGTGGTTTGTAATTCTACACCAA
>CEUZ01178704.1_pt1 | contig 11599 bp, 13 predicted proteins | sample 361511 | NCBI WGS metagenome assembly CEUZ01 (sample SAMEA2622822, study PRJEB7988) | marine metagenome | biome: marine biome (ENVO:00000447); feature: surface water layer (ENVO:00002042); material: "saline water (ENVO:00002010), including plankton (ENVO:xxxxxxxx)" | depth 5 m
AATTTATAATTTAAGAGAGTTAGAAACTTTACTCAAGTTTTCTTCAAGGTTTCCTTTTATCAGGCCTCTACCCATAATTACTGCATCAGCACCATTTTTTATACTCTCCAAAGGAGTACAAACTCTTTTTTGATCATTTTTATCATCTGTTTCCATACGAACGCCAGGTGTAAAAATTAAAAGATTAGGTCCAAGAATTTTTCTAACAGTTTTTGCTTCTTGTCCTGAACACACGACACCAATTTCTTTTTCCTTAGCAACCTTCGCCAAGTCTTCAACTTGCTTAGCTACAGAGTTTTTATTTCCCATATCTTTTAGATCTTCATCATTTAGAGATGTTAGAATAGTGACCATCATAATTTTAGGTTTACATTTAATCTCACCTACAGCTTTTTTTGCTTCATCAATCATTGTCTTTCCGCCTTGTCCATGTACTGTTAAAAAGCCAAATGCAATATCATCAAGTGCTTTAATTGCTTTATAAACAGTTGTGCCAACATCTTTCAACTTTATGTCGAGCATTAAATTGGTTATTCCAATTTCATTAAATTTTTTTATACCTTCTTTTCCATGGGCGTTAAAAAACTCAAGTCCTAACTTTACTGTATAAATTTTATTTTTAATTTTTTTAGTAATAGCTATCGCTTCTTCCAGGCTTGTTGTATCTAATGCAAGAATAATTTTATTCACTAGCTAAAATTATATTTTATTCAAAAGCCTGTAAAGTTTTTTTGACATTTTCCATCTAACAGCTTTTTTTTCAGGTATTTGAACTAATTCAGAGTTTTTTGGATTTCTTCCCATTCTAGCCTTCCTTAACACTGATTTAAAAATTCCAAATCCTCTAATTTCTATATTTTCTCCCCTAGAAAGAGCTTCTGAAATTTCAAAAAAAATGATTTCTATAATTTTCTCTATATCTTTGCGAAGAAGATTAGGATGACTATCACACAACTTTTGCAGTAGTTCAGATCTAACCATAAATTTATTGTATAGTTATTTCTTATCTTTTTTCTTTTTTAAGAGGGGTCCAAGAATCTCTCCAAGCACACCACCGCTATCCTTAGAGCCGTATTTTTTCACAGCTTCTTTTGTTAATTTTTCTTCTAAAGCTTTAATAGAAAGTGATATTTTTCTTTTGCCCAAATCCAATTCGGTTAACATTACGTCGAGTTTGTCTCCCCTGACAAATCTAGATGGTCTTTGATTTTCCTGTTCTTTTGCTAGCTGATTTTTTTTAATAAAAACAGATAAATTTTTCTTTCCAACATTAACATAAATTCCATTTTGAGACGAACTATGTACAATTGCAGTAATTACATCTGATACTTTTTTATTTCCAAAAGCAGATTCGTAAGGATCATCTTCTAATTGTTTTATCCCCAATCTTATTTTCTCATCATTTTGGTTAATTTCTAGAATTTTAAAATTAATTACTTGATTTTTTTTATATTTTTCTAATTCTGATTCTTTTTCTGACCAATTCAAATCTTTATAATGAATAAGACCATCAAGTTCAGTATTTTTAATTGATACGAACAAACCATAGTCGGTAATATTTTTTATTGTTCCTTCTAGTTTATCTCCTACTTTGTGATTTTCAGTAAACTTAACCCAAGGATTAATTAATGTATTTTTATACGACAAACTTAACCGCCTCTTTTCTAGGTCTTTTTCGAGCAGTATTACATCCACTTTTTGTGATGTAGATAATATTTTCCCCGGATGAATATTTTTTTTAGTCCAGGACAGTTCAGATTGGTGAATCAGTCCTTCCAGACCTTCTTCTAATTTTGCAAAACAGCCGTAATCTTGTACCTTAGTTATTGTAGCAGGATATTTTTTTCCTATTTCATATTTATTTATTATCTTTGTATAAGGGTCATCAGTTAAATGTTTTACGCTGACACTAATTTTTTGATTTGTTGGTTCAATCTTAATAATTTTTACTTTAATTGTTTGTCCCAAGGAAAGTAATTCTGACGGTTTATTAATTCTGGACCAACTGATGTCGGTGATATGGAGCAAACTGTCCACACCGTTTAAGTCAACAAAAACTCCCCAGTCAGTAAGATTTTTTACAACTCCTTGAACTATATCTCCTTCTTTTAATTTGGAGATAATTTTACTTTTATCTTTATCTCTTATTCTTTCAATTACACTTCTTCTTGATAAAACAATATTTCCACGTTTTTTATCTAATTTAACACATTCAAAAGTTTGAGGCACCTTCATTAAATGGTCAAAGTTTTTTAAAGGTCTAAGATCCAGCTGAGAAGCAGGCAAAAAACAAAGACAAGAATCAACGGAAACAACAAAACCACCTTTGACTCTTGAAATAATCATACCTTTTACTTCTTGTTTTTTTTCAAAAGCTACTTCCATCTTTTTCCATGCTTTTGCCCTTCTAGCTTTTTCTCTGCTTATAACTATTTCTCCATTTCTATTTTCAATTTTTTCTAATAGGACCTCAATTTTTGAGCCAATTTCTATTTTGTCGATTTCTTTTGTCAGTTTGAATTCTTCTAGTGGTATAGCGCCAGAACTTTTTAGACCCAAGTCAATAAAAACAAATTTTTTTCCAATTTCTTCTACAGTTCCTGTTGTTATTTCGCCCTCTTTAAATTTTCTATTTCCAAGATCTTCTGCAAGAAGTTTCTCAAATTCTTTATGAGATTCTTTTTTATTTTCTTTTAAAGTTGTTTCCATAATTATTTAGCTTTCTATCAATTATTTTTTTAACTTTTAGAAAGCACCCTGTTATAGAGAGTCGAGTTGTGTTTATCAATAAAGAATTTTGACTAAATCTTAATGGAGAAAATCTTCTATTTTTGTCAGATTTGTCTCTTTTTTTAAGGCTTTTCATTACTTCGCTAAAAGTTATATCTTTTCCTAGCTTTTTTAATTCTGCTGTTCTTCGCTTGCTTCTTTCAAATATACTTGCGGTTACATAAAATTTAAAAGTTGCATCTGGAATAATCTTATAAGTAATGTCTCTTCCGTTTAGGATCGAACCATTAAAACCTTTTGGTATATTATATGCAACTTTTTTTTGAAAATTATACACACATTTTCTAATTCGAGGATCTTTAGCTATTTGTGATGTAACTTGAGCCACTTTATCATCAATTAATTTTTTATCTTGCAAATTTTTTAAAGATAAACTTTTAATTTTTTTCTTTAAAAATAAAATTTTATTTTTTGGTTTTTTTTGGATTATTTGAAGAGCACACCAGCGATAAACTTTTCCTGTATCAAGATATCTCAATTTATAATGTTTAGCTAATCTCTTCGCTAATGAAGACGAACCAGATCCTGCAGTAGCGTCTATGGCAATACGTAACGGTTTATTTTTATTTAATTTCAATTTTTCCTCCTATTTTTTTTATTAGGTTTAAAAAATTAGGGAATGATGTATTTACAGTTTCAAAATTGTGAATTTTCATTTTTCCTCCACGCAATAAACCAAAAATTGCCCAGGACATTGCTATGCGATGGTCATTTTTTGAAAATACATTTAGTTGATTATGAATTTTGATATTTGGATTTCCATATATTTTTAAGCTATCATATGTTGATTTAGTTTTTATTCCAATTTTATTAAAATTTATTTCCATATTTTTTATTCTATCTGATTCTTTATGTCTTAATTCCGCAATACCTTCGAATCTAGACACTCCTTTTGTTAAAGCGGCGATTATAAAAAGTATGCAGAATTCATCTATGAGAAAAGGAACTATTTTTTTTGAACAATTTACAGATCTTAACTGGCTGCTTTTAATTATTATTGTTCCAATCATTTCACCAGATTTCTTTTTTAGTTCTTTTATTTTTATATTTGCATTCATTTTTTCTTTTAGAATTTTTAAAAATCCTATTCTACTTGGGTTACAGATTATATTTTTCATTATTAATTTCGAATTTGAAGTTAATAGAGTAAGCGCAATTAAAAATGATGCTGAACTTGGATCAGAGTTTACGGTATAATTAAATGCATTTAGATTTTTTTGCCCTTGTAACTTAATTAAATTTCCTTTTTTTATTTTTTTTACTTTAATATTTGCATTAATTTCTTTTAGAAATAGCTCTGTATGATTTCGACTAATTTTTTTTTCTTCTATTGTTGTTACTCCAGGTGTAGAAAGTGCTGCAAATAGTATTGCACTTTTAATTTGTGCGCTTCCCTTTTTTTCGATATGATTCTGGGCCAGAGGCATAGAAGTTCCTTCTAATATCAGAGGTAGAGTTGTTTTTTTTGGCGGATAAAAAAAACAACCAATTTTTTCTAATGGATCAATAACTCTAGACATATCTCTTTTATTCATAGATTTATCACCGTGTAATAAAAATTTTCCAATGTGAGTTGATAAAAGACCAGATAGAAGTCTTGCTGTAGTTCCGCTATTTCCAACAAAAATTTTAGTTATTTTTTTTTGTGTTTTAAAGGAATTTAAACCATTTCCATAAACGAAATAGATATCATTTTTTTTTAATATTTTTACTCCCAATGTTTTTAAAGCTTTAAGACAATTTAAAACATCTTCTGACTCTAGCAAATTTTTTATTTTTGACACCCCAATGCATTGGCTGGCTAACATCAAAGCCCTCAGACTCAGAGATTTGTCTGCTGGAATTTTTACTATTTTGTTAAATTTTTTAATTTTTTTATTTATTGAAACAGTAATTTTCTTTTTCATTATATATTAGATAGTAAAATCTTCGCCAAAATATAATTTTTTTGCTTCAGTAGTATTTACAATCTGTCGCGGGGTTCCGTTTGCAACTATGGTTCCATTTGCTATTACATAGGCTCGATCTACTACACTAAGCAGCTGGGATGCGTTATGGTCTGTAACCAAGACTGCACAACCTCTAGCTTGTAATTTTAAAAGCAATCCTTTGATGTCTTGTATGCTGAGCAAGTCCACTCCTGCAAAAGGTTCATCGAGTAGTAAAATTTTCGGATTATTAATTAAACATCTGGCAATTTCAGTTCTTCTACGTTCACCTCCTGATAAAGCTGTTGCTTGAATATCTCTTAAATGAGTAATAGAAAATTCTGCCATTAATTTTTCAACTATTTCTTTTTGTTCATAACGATCTTTTTTTGTAATTTGAGCAATACCTAATAAATTTTCATAGACTGTTAACCCTCTAAAAATTGAAGTTTGTTGTGGCAAATATGCAATACCCAACTTTGATCTTTCATGAATAGCAAGGCTCGTTAATTTAGTATTTTCTAAAAACATGTCACCGAAATCAGATTTTAATATACCCAATACAATATTCATGAATGTACTTTTTCCAGCACCGTTACTTCCTAACAACCCTAACATTTCTCCCTTATTTAAATGTATATCAATTTTTCTTAGTATTACTCTTTTTCCAAAAGATTTAGATATGTTTTTAGCCGTGAAAACAGGTTTTGATTTAAATTTTATTATTCTGAATTTTTTTATATTATTCATTTTATTAATTTAATTTTTATATCTTCTTCATTAAACATTGAAACCTTAAAGTACTTCGTTTCAAAATCGTAGTCCACATTATCTGCTCGAAGAGAACCCTCGGGATAATTTAAGTTAACACTATCATAAATTTTTACTGAATTTTCTGTAGCTAGCAAGTCTAAATTTTCTGCTGAGATTTGAGTTTCTCCATCGTTAGCAAAAACATTTTTTTTAAAAAAACAATCATAGGTAAGTTTATTATACTGGCCTTGATCTGAAGTTATATTAACAATTCTACCGTCACTTAAATATAAAATTACATGCATGTTCTTCATATAAACAATATCAGGATTCTCACTTAGGATTTGGGCTTCTTCTGATTTTATAGTAAATGGTTTATTCAGGTCATAGTAGCCTTTATATTCTACATTCTTAAAAAAAGTGCTCTCAGCTTGATCTTGAGTTTTTTCTAGATCATCCTTAAGTGGCTGTTCTGTAATTAGCTTAGTTTTACTTATATAAGGATAGTAAAAGTAGGTTACAAAAATTAAAAAAACACCAATTAAAATAAGTGATATTTGAACTCTCTTTTGATTTTTTGTCATTTAATTCCCCGACTTAAACAATGATGTACATGGATTACTCCAATTATACTTTTAATTTTTTTATTCATATCTTTATTTTTTGTAACTAGCAGCGAGGTTATTTTTTTTGAATTCATTTTTTCAATAGCTGACAGGGCAGTACTAGAATCAGAAATCCAAGATGGATTTTTATTAGATATATCTAAAATTTTTTTTTTATATAAATTATTTGAGTGCCTACGAAGATCACCATCAGTTAAAATATTAATTTTACCATTTTTCTCTTTACAACATACTACTCCCAATTTTTTTTTTGTCATTTCCTTTATAGCCATCTTTATATTTTTATTTGCTGCAACAAGAGGAATTGCTTTACCTTTTGCCATTATTTCCTTTACTTGTATTAAAGCCGTTGCAAGACTTCCTGACGGATGCGTTGAAACAAATTTTTTATTAGTCCATTTTTTTCTTTTCATACAAGCTATAGCCAGCGAATCTCCAAATGATTGAAAAATTAAACTTGATGATGTAGGTGCAAGACTATGACCAGCTTCAATAACTTTGGGAAGTAATATTTTTACTGTGGAGTAACGAAGAAGCATCGAGGAAGATTTACAACTGACTCCAATTACCGCGATATTATGTCTATTTGCATATTTTAAAATACTATTTAATTCTGAAGATTCTCCCGAAACACTAAATACTAAAATTATATCTTGGTTTTTTTGTATTGCACCCAGGCCGCCATGTTGTAAATCGTTAGCAGAAAAGGCAACACTTGGAGTACCCAAACTAGATAATGTTGCTGAAACTTTAAGGCCCACGAGATAACTTTTTCCAACTCCTACCACTAAACATTTTCCCTTAATCTTTGAAATTAAATTAATAGCCTTTGAAAAATGATTTTGCTTTTGTAAACTGTTAGATAGTTTTTTTAGCGCTTGGATTTCTGTTTGGACAGTTTTTTTTGCTATTTTTAAATCTTTATTCATTTAATGTTGAAATATATCCTCTGCAAATCCACTTTGGTCTAATTTAATTCTTGTTTTTAAAAATTCAATGCATTTCATATAAAGTTCTAATCTATTTTCTCTAACTAACATTTTATAAAGTGCGTCTTTAATTTTGTGCAGATATATTACATCGTTACTACAGTATTGTAGCTGGGCATCAGTTAGTTCATTTAAATTTTTGTTCCAGTCGGTGCTACTTCCAAGTTTTTTATCAATTTTTTTACCACAAAATTCTTGAACTAAATCTTTTAATCCATGATATTGAGAATAAGTCCTAGTAAGACGTGAACAAATTTTTGTGTCCCAAATGTTTTTTACTTCACACTTTAAAAAGTATTCTAATGCAGAAACATCATATCTTAAATAATGTCCAATTTTTGTTATTTTTTCGTTTTCTAAAATTTTTACAACATTAGGTGCTTTATAATTTTTACGGTTTGGCTGTATAATATAGCAATCATTATTTCCGGTACTAAATTGTATTAAACTTAACTTATCTCGATGAGGAATTTGCAGTCCTGTACCCTCCGTATCTAATGCCAAACTTGAATGTTTTTCTAATTTTTTTAGTGTGTCTGCGTCAATATCTTCGCTGTATTTAAAAATTTTCGTCATTTCTAAATTCATATATAATGTTAATGTTGTCAAAATGCAAAATAATCAGAAAATAATAGCTATTTTTGGGGGAGGGGGATTTATTGGCAAACATTTAATGCGCCAACTAACAAAATTAGACTATCGAATTAAGGTAGTCACTAGGAATCCGTACTTAAAGGGTTATCTAAAACCCTTGGGCAGCCCAGGACAAATAGAACTTTTTAAAGCTAATATTTTTAATTCAGGGGAAGTCTCAGAAGTTTTAAAAAACTGTGATTTAGTTATTAATCTGGTTGGAATTCTATATGAAACAAGAAAACAAAAATTTAATGAAGTTCATTCTCAGTTTCCATATCTATTAGGTCGTTTATGTAAAGAAAATGGAATAAAAAATTTAGTTCATGTTAGCGCGCTTGGAGTTAAAGAGAAACATACATCAACGTACATGCAATCAAAACTTCAGGGTGAAAAAAATATTAAAGATACCTTTAAGCCATCAGTTATTTTAAGACCGAGCGTATGTTTTGGTCCTGATGATACTTTTTTAAATCGTTTTGCATCTATTGCGCAGTTCTCTCCAGTTTTGCCACTTATAGGAGGAGGCAAACAGAAATTTTCACCAATTTATGTTGGAGATGTTGCAAAAGCAATTGTTAAATCTTTAGAACTTGATAATTCTGAACCAAAAATTTATGAACTTGGCGGGCCAGAGAATTATTCATTTAAAGAGTTAATGAAAATTTTGTTAGATGAAATTAAAAAAAAAAGATTTTTGATGCCTATTCCATTTGCTGCAGCAAAGTTTCAAGCATTTTTTCTTCAAATGATACCAAATCCTTTATTAACCGTCGATCAAGTAAAATTATTGCAATATAATAATATTGTTTCTGGAGATTATCCTGTTTTAAAAGATCTTGGTATAACTGCCACATCATTACAAACTATTCTTCCTAAATATATTTATAGATTTCGTACAGGCGGTCAATTTGGATAATTTTAAAAGAATTTATTTTTTTAATTATTAATTAAGCAGATTTAATTTTTTTTTGAATAAAATGAGGTATATCATCCTCTGTAATTTGATCTTCTTCTTTAGCATTTTTTGGTTGAAATGCATAAAGAACATGTAATTGGCAGTATGGAAATTTTTCCATGGATTTTCTCCCGCAAAAATAAAAATTTTCTTCGTGGGGATGTCCAATTGGCCATTTGCATATTTCGTCCGTCAACTCTTCAAGTTTTCTTGGATTCTCTGGCTCAAAGTTTTTATCTAATAAAAGTGCTTTAAATCTTGCTTTTCTTCCAAGTTTTTGATTTTTAATTTCAGAAGATTTATTTTTTTCTACACTTGCTTTATTCTCAGTTTTTTTTGAAATTGTTCTCGGTTCCAGTTTTAATCGATGAGCTTTTCCAATTACTGAATTACGTGTTGTATTATCTCCAAGCATTCTGGCTATTTGACTTCCAGAAAGACCCTTTTTCCAATATAGCCTTAACTTTTGTTCTTTTTCAGGAGTCCAACTCATTTTGTTTTAATTAATTAAACCTACTATATGTTGTATTTGCAATGAAAAAAATAGCCCCATGTGGATATATTACTAACAACATCTTTCTAATTACCCATTCCTTATTTGGTCTACTTTTACTATATAAACTTCCTTATGGTTGAAATTAAAAAATATAAAATTTACCAAAAAAATTTTGGTTATGTTAACTGGTTAGGGGCTTATTCTTTGTGGATAAAAGAATGTAAGCGTTTTATAACAGTTTGGATACAAACTATTTTTTCCCCACTACTAACCTCTCTATTATTTCTTATGGTTTTGTCTTTAGCCATTGGAAATGAAAGGGGAGATGTTCTGGGCTTTCCGTTTATTGCTTTTTTAGCTCCTGGACTTATATGTATGTCTGCAGTTATACAGCAGGCTTTTTCACACTCTTCATCATCAATAATGATTGGAAAGATGCAAAATACTTTAGTGGACATTTTATATGCACCCCTAACAGCAGCTGAAATTACCCTAGCAATTACACTAGCCTCGTGCACAAGAAGTATTATTATTGTATTTGTTTCAATATTAGTCTTTTATTTTATTGTAGATTTAAATTTTTACAGCTTTTTACATATTTTAGTATTTACTCTACTTAGTTCCTTTATGATGGGGGCATTAGGAATAATTATTGGTCTGGCTTCTACAAAATTTGATCATATGGCGAGTTATACAAACTTTATAATTACCCCCTTATCATTTCTTTCAGGAACATTTTATACAATAGATCGCCTACCTGACTTTTTAGAAAATATCAGTAAATTTAATCCATTCTTTTATATGATTGATGGGTTTAGATACGGTTTTTTGGGAGTTTCTGATGGATCAATAAAGTTTGGAATTTATTATCTTTTTACATTAAGTTGTATTACCTGGTTTCTTGCTTTTTTTCTTTTTAAAAAAGGTTATAAAATAAAATCTTAATTTACTTATGAGTTCTGTTCTTGGTACATATGCAAGAAAACCTGTTTCTTTTAAAGAAGGAAAAGGCACTTATCTATTTGCGGAAAATGGGGACAAATATCTTGATTTTGTTCAAGGTATTGCGGTTAATGTTTTAGGTCATTGTCATGAACACTTAGTCAAAACAATCCAAGAACAATCTAAAAAATTGTGGCATATATCCAATGCATTTGTCATACCAGAGCAAGAAAAGTTAGCAAAAAGATTAACAAATAATACTTTTGCAGATTTTGTATGTTTTCAAAATTCAGGAACTGAAGCTACAGAGGCAAGTATTAAGATAGCAAGAAAATATTTCCATAAAATTGGAAAACCTGAAAAAAATAGAATTATTACATTTGAAGGTTCTTTCCACGGAAGAACTTTAGCCGCTTTATTTGCTGCAAATAATCCTAAACATATCGAAGGATTTGGACCAAAAGTTGATGGTTTTGATCAGGTTCCGTTTGCTGACCATGAAGCGATAAAAAAAGCAATTAATAAAAATACAGCAGCAATTATGATTGAAACAATTATGGGAGAAGGGGGCATTAAAGTTGTGCCTGACTTTTGCCTAAAGGGTTTAAGAGAAATTTGTGATGAACATAAAATACTTTTAATTTTAGACGAGGTACAATCCGCATATAGAACAGGTAATTTTTTTGCATTTGAAAAATCAGGAATTATTCCTGATATTGTACCGATAGCCAAAGGTATCGGGGGAGGGTTTCCGCTTGGAGCATGTTTGCTTACAAAAAAAGTATCTATTGGAATGACACCCGGAACACATGGAAGTACTTTCGGAGGTAACCCACTGGCTTGTTCTGTAAGCCATGCAGTTCTCGATATTATTTTAGAAAAAGGTTTTTTTGAAAAAGTGAAACAAAAGGGCGAATATTTCGATAAAGGTTTAAAGAAAATAAAAGATAAGTATCCTAAAATTATTCAAGAAATAAGAGGCATAGGTTTAATTAAAGGATTGAAAATGGTGGTTGATAACGATGAATTTATAAAAAAACTTATGAATAATAAAATGCTTACTATAAAAGCCTCAGAGAATGTCATAAGACTTTTTCCTCCTTTGATAGTCAAAAATGAAGAATTAGACGAAGCACTTGATAAAATTCAAATGGTTTGTAAAGAAATGAGTTAATTGTGCCAAATTTTATTAATCTAGCGGATATAAATAAAAAAGATTTAAGACAAATTATAGATCGGGCAAGAGAACAAAAAAAAAGTAAAAAGAGCCAAGGTTCACATTTTTCTTTAAACGGAAAGACTTTAATAATGGTTTTTGAGAAACCTTCAACAAGAACCAGAATTTCTTTCGAGCTTGCGATGAAACAATTAGGTGGCGAACTGTTAATATTGAATCCAAAAGATACTCATTATGGTGATGGAAGCGAAAGTATTCACGATACAGCAAAAGTTTTATCCCAATACGGTGATATTGTAATGATGAG
>CEUZ01281310.1_pt1 | contig 11595 bp, 5 predicted proteins | sample 361511 | NCBI WGS metagenome assembly CEUZ01 (sample SAMEA2622822, study PRJEB7988) | marine metagenome | biome: marine biome (ENVO:00000447); feature: surface water layer (ENVO:00002042); material: "saline water (ENVO:00002010), including plankton (ENVO:xxxxxxxx)" | depth 5 m
TTTCTTATCTTTTTCTTTTTATTTTCATCTATATATTCTCTTGAAGTAAAAAGCGAAGATAAATCCAGCTCAAATAATTCTTCATTCTTATTAACAACAACAACCGAACGCTTATTAACTTGTAAAATTACAGCAGGAACATGATCATTAATAGTAAAGTACTTCTTCATAAATATAATTGCACTATTCTTAGCTTTATCTAAATCAAAAACAAAATTAGTATTTAGAAATTCTCCAATATCCATTTTTACAGTAGGCCTTCTATATCCATGTCTTTTATCATAATTCTCTATTCCATTTTTTAAAGAATTTGTCGCTGACTTTTGTAAACTACTTTTTATCGTAGTATAAACACTATAACCATCTATATAAGCATTCTCACCATATCTATTAAACATTTCTTGTCTAACCATCTCGGATAAATAAGGTGCATTTATTTCTATTGGAACTTTATTAATTTTTGACTGATCTACAGTCGTTATTGCATTTGTATATTCTATTTGATTAATAAAACCTTGATTGAGCATACGATCTAAAACGTAATTCCTTCTCTCTGTAGCTCTTTTTGTATTTGAGATCGGATTATATTTTGAAGGTGCTTTTGGTAGTCCTGCTATCATTGCAATTTCAGTTAATGATAACTCATTTACTTTTTTCCCATAGTAGACTTGTGCGGCCGCAGCAACTCCATAAGCTCTCTGCCCTAAATATATCTTATTAAGATATAATTCAAAAATTTTTTCCTTACTTAGTATATGTTCTATTCTAAAAGCTAAGAATATTTCTCTTAATTTACGTATTATTTTTTTTTCTCTAGTAAGATAAAAATTTCGAGCAAGTTGCATTGTAATTGTACTTCCACCTTGTGTAGCTTTACCAGTCTCTAAAAAACTTAAAAATGCTCTTACTAAACCCTGATAATCAACTCCACTATGTTCATAAAATCTACTATCTTCTGCAGCTAAAAATGCATGTTGCATTTGTGTAGGTATAGTATGAAAAGAAACTGGCATCCTTTTCTTTTCGCCATAAACAGCAATTAGTTTTTTATCCTGTGTATACACTCTTAACGGGGTTTGAAGTTTAATTTCACTTATGTCTTCAACAGATGGAAGACCTGGGGACAAGATAACAAATATACTTAAAAACAGTATTGCTACAGATATGAAGCCATAATAGGATAGACGTAATGCTTTTTTTAAAAATTCTTCCATTCTAGTTGGTTGAAGTATACTTTATTGTTAATATTATTATAATACTTAATACTACAAAAACTGTTAAAAAATTGTCTAAACTTTACAACAATATCATCCTAGTAGGCCCAATGGGTTCTGGAAAAACGTCAATTGGAAGAAAACTAGCTCAAATAATAGGATTTGAATTTATAGATACAGATACGCTTATAGAAGAGAAAACTGGCGCTAGTATCTCAACAATATTTGCCCACGAGGAAGAATCTGGATTTAGAGAAAGAGAAAAAAAACTTTTAAAGGAGATTGATAATATTCAAGGTAACGTAATTAGCACAGGTGGTGGTATTATATTAATGTCAGAAAATAGATCGATAATTAGTAAATTAGGATACGTAGTATATCTTACTGCAAGTAAAGAAGAGATCCTGAAAAGGACAAAAAATGATAAAACGCGTCCCTTATTAAATGATGAAAATATAGATTTAGTAATCGATAATGTTTTAAAAGAAAGAGATAAATTATACAGTGAGGTAGCAAATATCATTATAAAAACTGATAAATGCGATACACTTGAGATAGCAAAAAAAATTAAAATAGATTATGAAAGTTTTAAAAAAAATAATAGTTAAACTCGAAAAAAGATCATACCCAATAATTATAGGGAATGGTCTAATTAGTAGTAAAAAAACTTTTGATATAGATCAATCTCATCAAGCTTGTGTCATAACAAATTCTAAAATTAATAATCTATACGGGGCTCTATTATCTAAAAAGACTAAGAACTTAAAACTTTTGATAAATGATGGTGAAAAATATAAGAGTTTATATACGCTTGAAAAGATATATTCTTTTCTTTTAAAAAATAATATTTCTAGAGATTCTTACCTAATTGCGCTTGGTGGTGGAGTTGTTGGCGACATTGTTGGTTATGCTGCATCAACTTATATGAGGGGTATAAAATTTATACAAGTTCCTACTACTTTATTATCAATGGTAGATTCTTCTGTTGGAGGAAAGACAGGTATAAATCATAAACTTGGAAAAAATATGATTGGGGCATTCCATCAACCTGCATGTGTTATTGCTGATCTTAATACCTTGAGCACTCTCCCTAAAAAACAATTTAATTCTGGAATGGCAGAGGTGATAAAATATGGAATTATTAAAGATCTTAATTTTTTTAATTGGATAATTAAAAACTCCGGAAAAATTAAAAATCTAGATAGTGCTATATTAGCTAAGATGGTTGCAAAATGCTGCAAAATAAAAGCTGATATTGTTGCAAAAGATGAAAAAGAAAAAAATGTTAGAGCTATCTTAAATCTTGGGCATACTTTTGGACATGCAATTGAGCAAAGATATGGTTTCGGCAAATGGACTCATGGAGAAGCAATTGCCTGTGGCACCGTTATTGCATGTGCAATTTCCGTTAAAATGAACCTAATGAAAGACAAAGAATTTGAAAAAATTAAACTTCTATTCAAAAAATTTAATTTACCTATTAAATTACCTAGAGGTGTAAATCCAGAATATATATATAAAACTATGTTACTAGATAAAAAAGTATTAAATGGAAAATTACGCCTTGTTATCCCAAAAAGAATTGGTTATGTCAAAATAACTGAATCTGTTAATAAAAGTACAATTATTAAAACTTTGAAGGAATATGCAGGCTAGCATTGAAAAAAATCTTTCTCAATACTCTTTAAAATCTAAATCCTCACGAGGAAGAGTTTACAAAGAGCCAAAACATAAAATCCGCACAGAATTTCAAAGAGATAGAGAAAGAATAATACATACAACAGCATTTAGAAGACTAGAATATAAAACTCAAGTCTTTGTGAATCATGAGGGAGACCACTATAGGACAAGACTTACTCACACAATTGAAGTTGCACAAATTGCCAGAGCGATAGCTAGGTCACTTAATATAAATGAAGACTTAACAGAAGCAATAGCTCTAGCTCATGATCTAGGTCACACTCCATTTGGTCATGCTGGACAAGATGCGTTAAATATTTGTATGAAATCAGATGGTGGCTTTGAACATAATATCCAGTCTTTAAGGATAGTTGACAAATTAGAAAAAAGATATGCATCCTTCCCTGGTTTAAATTTATGTTTTGAGACTAGAGAAGGTATCTTAAAAAAATGCCCAAAAAAATTAGCTAAAGAACTTGGAGAAGTTGGGAATAGATTCATAAATGGGAAAGCACCTTCATTAGAAGCACAGGTAACAAATATTGCTGATGAGATAGCTTACAATAACCATGACATAGATGACGGAGTGCGTTCAAAAAAAATATCATTAGAAAAACTTGAAACTCTTGAAATTTTTAAAATACAAAAAAATGATATCTTGAATAAATACCCTAAAATTAAAAAGTCCTTACTTTTAGGCGAGTTAATAAAATCAACAATAAATCTACTAATTATTGATCTAATAGAAAATACTCTAAAATCTATAAAAACAAACAGAGTGGAAAATTCTGAAGATGTGAAAAATTTTAAAAAATTACTAGTTGATTTTTCACCAGAAATTAAAAAAGATAGCGTTCAACTAAAAAGGTTTCTTAATAAAAATCTATACCAACATAAGGATGTAAAAAAAATGACCAATCAAGCAAATAAGATAATATCAGAACTCTTCAGCGCATATGATTCTGATATAAATTTGCTCCCAACAGACTATATTAAACATAATGAAAAAAGTCTTAATGGGAGACAAAAAAGACGAAAAATAGCAGACTTTATATCGGGGATGACTGATAGATATGCTATAAATGAACATAAAAAGCTCTATAAATAAGCAAATTTGCGCATTTCCCCTGCTAGTTCTATACTTTATTAAGATTCTCCTAATTTACGCTGAAATATGGCATAGAAGGTGCAGTAACTAATAATATGAAGAAATATACGAAAAAAGGGCTTTATGACCAAAGCTTTGAGAAAGATAGCTGCGGTTTTGGATTGATTGCCAATATAGATGATAAGCCAAGCCATTGGCTCATAAGAACTGCAATTACGGCTTTGAATAGACTAACTCACAGAGGCGCAGTAGCGGCAGATGGAAAATCTGGTGACGGATGTGGGATATTATTAAAAATGCCTGAATTTTTTTTTAGATCAGTAGCAAATGAATTAAAATTCAACGTTTCAAAAAACTTTGCAGTAGGTATGTTTTTCTTAAATACCGAAAAAAATAAAAAAGAAAAGTCCATAAGAATTATTGAAAAAATTATTAAAGAACATAATTTTTATCTAGCAGGTTGGCGTGACGTTCCAATAAACACAGACACATGTGGTAAAGAGACTTTAAAAACTATGCCGCATATTGCTCAATCTTTTATTAATCCTTCTGAATCTCTAGCAGAAGAAAATGTTGAATCAGAATTATTTGTAATAAGAAGGAAAATAGAAATTGAAATGGAAAAAGAGAATGATGATGTATTTTATATACCAAGCTTTTCATCAAAAGTAATTTTATATAAAGGCATGATTATGCCAAAGCATTTAACAAAATTTTATCTTGACTTATCTAATGAAAAATTAGAATCATCTATGTGTGTTTTTCATCAAAGGTTTTCAACAAATACTTTACCACAATGGAGATTAGCTCAACCTTTTAGATTATTAGCTCATAACGGAGAAATTAATACAATAAGAGGCAATAGAAATTGGGCGCAAGCAAGAGCAAATTCATTTATAACGCCAGCAATTCCTAGTCTTGGTAAATTAAACCCAATAGTCTCAATGAGCGGCTCTGATTCGTCAAGTTTAGACAATATGTTAGAAGTACTTAGTGTAGGTGGTATAAATTTATTTAAAGCAGTTAAGCTTCTAATACCACCAGCCTGGCAAAATAATAGTATTAGTGACCCTGATTTAAAAGCATTCTATGAATACAATGCAAAGCATATGGATTCATGGGATGGGCCAGCAGGTATAGTACTTACAAATGGCAGGTATGGTGCATGTGTAACTGACAGAAATGGATTAAGACCAGCAAGATATGTCATCACTAATGATAGGCATATTACTTTAGCATCAGAAATTGGTGTATATGACTATGACGAGAAAGATGTCATTGAGAAAGGAAGGTTAGGGCCTGGTCAAATATTTGCAGTAGATATTAAAGAAGGGAAAATTATGAGATCTTCCGAGATTGATGATCTTTTAAAGAAAAGATGTCCATATAAAGAGTGGGTTGATGCTGGTACAAAATACATGAAGTCTGTAATTAAGGGCAAGTTTCCTGGCGATGATATTCTAGAATCTGCATCTCTACAACAATACGAAAAGATGTTTAATGTAACATATGAAGAAAAAGATCAAATATTAAAACCTCTTTGTGATTTAAGTCAAGAAGCTATAGGCTCAATGGGTGACGACACTCCTCTACCAGTTTTTTCTAGAGAAATAAGATCATTATATGATTACTTTAGACAACAATTTGCACAAGTAACTAACCCTGCTATAGATCCAATTAGAGAAAAAAATGTAATGTCGTTAGATACATATCTTGGGCCGGATTTGAATGTTTTTGAGGAAAGTTCAGAGCATGCCCACAGGCTAACGATTAACTCCCCAATTTTATCTTATAGAAAATTTAAATTACTTATGGATATTAATAATGATGAGTATCCATATGAGTTGATTGAATTAAATTACAAGAAGGATAATGACTTAAAAGACGCAATAAGAAATATTAGTTCAAAAGCCGTTAAAGCAGCAAAAGCTGGCAAAGTTTTTATAATATTAAGTGATAGAAAAATATCCAAAGGAAATCTTCCCGTACATGCTTTACTAGCAACAGGAGCTGTCCATCATGCTTTAATAAATGCTGGAATTAGGACACGTGTAAATATTATTGTAGAAACTGCAACAGCAAGAGACCCACACCACTTTGCAACTTTAATAGGATATGGAGCCACAGCTATTTTCCCTTATTTAGCATATCAATCAATTTCTAGTTTTTTAAATGATAGTAAGGAAGATTTTTATATTGCCACAAAAAATTATAGAGAAGGAATAAATAAGGGCTTGTTTAAAATACTTTCAAAAATGGGTATATCAACAATTTCAAGTTATCGAGGTTCACAACTGTTTGAATCCGTAGGACTTGATCAAGAAATTGTAGATTTATGCTTTTGTGAGTCTACTAATAGAATCTATGGCACAACCTTTAGAGATATAGAAGAAGATCAAGAAACTCTAGCAAAATATGCGTGGAGTAACAGAAAAAAAGTAAAACAAGGTGGTCTATTGCGCTACGTATATGGAGAAGAATATCATGCTTATAATCCAGATGTAGTTAAAACACTTCAGCAAGCAGTAAAATCAGGAAGATATGAAGAATATAAAATTTATAGTGACCTTGTTAATAATAGAGATGAAATGGTGATAAGGGATTTATTTAAACTAAAACCTTCTAAAAATAAAATAAAAATAGATGAAGTCGAGACAATAGAAGATATTTTATTAAGATTTGATACGGCTGGAATGTCTCTAGGTGCCCTATCTCCAGATGCACATGAAACGCTAGCTGAAGCAATGAATAAGATGGGTGCGCGATCTAACTCAGGGGAAGGCGGGGAAGATCCAGAACGTTTTGAAACTTTAAAGAATTCAAAAATAAAACAGGTCGCTTCTGGTAGATTTGGTGTAACACCACATTATTTAGTAAATGCCGAAGTTATACAGATAAAAATAGCGCAAGGAGCAAAACCAGGAGAAGGTGGTCAACTACCTGGAACTAAAGTTAATAAATTAATTGCAAAACTAAGATATTCAAACCCAGGAATTACTTTAATATCCCCACCACCTCATCATGATATTTATTCAATTGAAGATTTATCACAATTAATTTTTGATTTAAAGCAGATTAACCCCGAAGCTTTAGTATCAGTTAAATTAGTTGCAGAAGCTGGGGTTGGAACAATAGCTGCTGGAGTAGTAAAAGCCTACGCAGACCTAATTACAATTTCCGGATATGATGGAGGAACAGGGGCAAGTCCTCTAACAAGCATTAAATATGCAGGAAGTCCTTGGGAAATGGGATTATCTGAGACTCATCAAACACTTAGAATAAATAAATTAAGAGAAAGAGTAAGACTTCAAACAGACGGCGGATTAAAAACTGGGCTTGACGTTATTAAAGCAGCTATCTTAGGTGCTGAAAGTTTCGGATTTGGAACTGCTCCGATGATTGCTATGGGCTGCAAGTATTTAAGAATTTGTCATCTAAATAATTGTGCAACAGGTGTTGCTACTCAAAATGACGTTCTTCGTGAGATGCATTTTATTGGTAAAACTGAAATGGTAATGAATTTTTTTAAATTTGTTGCTCAAGAAACTAGAGAACTATTATCATATTTAGGATATAAAAAAATAGATGAAATAATTGGACATACTGAACTCCTAGAAGTTATTGAAGGAGAAACAAATAAACTATCAAATTTAAAAATAGAGCCTATTCTGTCTAATGCAGGGGTTGAAAATGATGTCCATCAAACATGTCAAGTAGAAAGAAATCAACACTGGGATAAAGCCCAATTGGCAAAACAAATATTCCAAGATACAAAGGAATGTATTATAAACAAAGAAGGTGGGAAATTTAATTACATAATAAAAAATACTGATCGCTCTATTGGAGCTTATACCTCAGGATTTATTGCAAAACATCATGGAAATTACGGTATGTCAGATAAACCTATTTCTCTAAATTTCAAAGGAACTGCTGGACAAAGTTTTGGTGTATGGAATGCCGGAGGATTAGATCTCTATCTTGATGGTGATGCAAATGATTATGTAGGCAAGGGAATGGCATCTGGGAAAATTATCATAAGACCCCCAGAAGATGCAGGATATAAAAGTAATGAAGCAGTAATTATAGGTAATACATGTCTATATGGATCTACTGGTGGAAAATTATATGCTTCTGGTATGGCAGGCGAAAGATTTGGAGTTAGAAACTCTGGAACTAGTGCAATAGTAGAAGGGATTGGCGACCATGGATGTGAATATATGACAGGTGGAAGCGTTATTATTTTAGGAAAAACTGGTGTAAATTTTGGAGCCGGTATGACCGGTGGATTTGCATTAATTCTTGACCAAGAAAATAACTTTATCTCAAAACTAAATACAGAACTTGTAGAAGCAATAAAAATTGATGACAAAAAACATATACAACAGTTAGATTTTTTAAATACCTCATTAGATGACTATATTTTAGAAACCAAAAGCAAATGGGGTCAGCATATAAAAGAAAATATTTCTAAATACTCAGATAAATTCTATATTGTAAAACCTAAGGTTATATCACTAGAAGAATTATTTAATAATAAAAGTGCGGCAGCATAAATATGGCACAGCGAATTCCAAAAGAATTTATAGATCTTTTGTTAGAGAAATCTAATATCGTAGATGTAATAAACCAATTTATTAAAATAGATAAAAAGGGTAATGACTATTGGGCTTGTTGTCCATTTCATACAGAGAAAACTTCATCATTTAGTGTAAGTGAAAAAAAACAATTTTATTACTGCTTTGGGTGCGGGGCAAAAGGTAGTGCGATTAATTTTATTATGGATTTTAATAACGTGTCATATCCAGAAGCTATAGAAATCCTTGCAAAGCAAATGGGGATGGAAGTACCAAGAGATAAATCTGATAATAAAGAATTTATAGAAATTAAAAAACTTCAAAATGTTCTAGAAGAAGCTAGTAAAATTTTTATAAAACAACTAAAAGATAGTGATGAAGTTATAAACTATCTAAAAAAAAGAGGTTTATCTGGTGAAACAGCTAAAATATTTAATATAGGATATTCTGAAAATGAATTTGATTCTCTAAAAAAAAATCTTTTACCTAATTTTTCTGAAGAAACGGTCTTTGACGCAGGACTTATTGCAAAATCTGATAAAAAACAAACTTATGATAAATTTAGAGGCAGAGTCATGTTCCCTATACACAATACCAGTGGGAATATAGTTGGTTTTGGCGGTAGATTAATTAATGATGAAGATAAAGGCCCCAAATATATGAACTCTCCAGAAACAAAACTTTATAGCAAAAAGAAAGTTCTCTATGGCATGCATCTAGCTAGAAAAAATAATGAAACTAATAAATTATTATATGTTGTTGAGGGGTATATGGATGCAATTACATTATATCAAGCTGGCATTGAGAATGTTGTTGCAACATCAGGGACTTCAATTACTCAAGAACATTTAACACAATGTTTTAGACATACAAATGAAATAGTTTTTTGTTTTGATGGGGATCTTGCTGGAGCTAAGGCGGCATGGCGTGGGGTGGAAAATGTAATGCCAATAATAAGAGATGGGAATGCAGTTAGTTTTATATTTTTAGATGAAGGACAAGATCCTGATAGTCTTATTAAATCGGACGGTGCAAAAAAATGGGAGTCTATTAGTAAAAAAAGAGTAAGAATCGAAGAATTTATCTATAAAAAATTAGTAGAAGAATTAGATATAAATTCATCTGCAGGGAAAGCTCAATATATTAAGGAAATAAATGAATTATTGAAAGATATGAAAGCAGAAATCTTAAAAGGTATTATGCTAAAAGATCTAGCAAAGAGGGTAGGAGTTGAATTCAAGGAAGAAATAAAAGAATTTAATCCAGAAAAGCAAAAAAAATCTTTAAAATCAAATCCAGTAAGGTCCGCTATTGTTATATTAATGAATTATCCAAATATTATAGTTAATGAGACGATAATAAAAGAAAAGCTATTCTTAGAAATTCCAGGCATGGAACTACTCACTAAAATTATTTATTTTATTAAAGATAATGATAATGTCACACTTGCTAAAATTCTTGAGCATTTTAGGGATTCAGACCATTTTGATCACCTATCTAAATTATGTGAAATAGAAATGCCAAAGCTAACGGACCCTCAAGAGGAGTTTAATGGTTATATTAATATGATTTACAAAAATCAGCTTGAAATAACTCGAAATAATTTATTAGAACACTATAAAAATTCTGAAGAACAAGATGATTCTATCATTCTAGAAATAGCAAAAATTGATAAATTATTAAGAAATCATAAGTTTTTATGATACAATTTAAACCTCATTTGAGATGTAGTACCTAGCCAAAATTCTATGAGTATAAACAAAAGCGCACAAACTAAAATCAAAGAATTAATCACTAAAGGTAAAGAACAAGGGTATCTTACCTATTCAGAAGTAAACGACCATTTACCTGATGGCATCATAGATGCTGACCAAATTGAAGATATAATTGGAATGATTACTGATATGGGCATAGTAGTTCAGGAGCAAGCACCTGACGACGATAGTATTATTCTTAATGAAAACGCAACTACTGATGATGATGAAGCAGAAGAAGCTGTTGCTGTAATTGCTAATGCAGATCAAGAATTTGGAAGAACTACTGATCCAGTAAGAATGTATATGCGTGAAATGGGGACTGTAAATCTTCTTACAAGAGAAGGTGAAATTTCTATTGCAAAAAGAATTGAGGAGGGACTTAATCAAGTGACTCACGCTCTTGCATTTTATCCAAACACTATAGAACAGTTGTTAGCTTACTATGCTCTAGTTATAGAAGAATATGAGGATGAGGATGAAGAGGAAAATGAAGAAGAAAGATTAAAACTTAGTGATTTAATTAATGGTTTTATTGATCCGGATGCTATTGAAGACGAAACTCCTATTGGTGAGGCTAAAGTAGCAGAAGCTACGGTTGAAGAGGATGATGATGAAGATGAGTCAATTATTGATAACGGGCCGGATCCAGTAGAGGCAAAGATGCATTTTGATAAAATTATAAAACTATATAAAAAATCAAATCAGCCCGCTGTAAAAAAAGATCCAAAGAAACTTCTAAGGGCAAGAAAAAATGTTGCAGATTATTTCATGCGTTTTAGACTAGTTCCACTTTTAATAAGAGAGTTGAAAAATGATCTTAAATCTGTAATAGCTAGTATTAGGCAACAAGAAAAAATTATTTCAAAAATAGTGACTTCAGCAGGTATGCCAAGAAGCGAATTTATTAAAAGTTTTTCTGATAATGTTACTAATCTTTCTTGGATACAGAATAGGCTAAAAGGTAAACCAAAATATAGTACAAAGTTAAAAAAACATAAGGATGAGATTAAAAAAATTCAAAAAAAACTATTAACTATTGAGGAAAAAACCGGTTTGACTATAAATGAGATAAAAGAAATTAATAGAAAAATGTCAATTGGTGAAGCAAAAGCAAAAAGAGCTAAAAAGGAAATGATTGAAGCAAATCTAAGATTGGTAATTTCTATAGCAAAAAAATATACAAATCGTGGTCTCCAATTTTTAGATTTAATTCAAGAAGGCAATATTGGGTTGATGAAAGCAGTTGATAAATTTGAATATAG
>CEUZ01256064.1_pt1 | contig 11592 bp, 11 predicted proteins | sample 361511 | NCBI WGS metagenome assembly CEUZ01 (sample SAMEA2622822, study PRJEB7988) | marine metagenome | biome: marine biome (ENVO:00000447); feature: surface water layer (ENVO:00002042); material: "saline water (ENVO:00002010), including plankton (ENVO:xxxxxxxx)" | depth 5 m
TTAAGGAAGGTGTCGTTGGTTCGAATCCAACACGGCTCACCAAAAATCTTTATAATTAGGTAATTTTATTTGTTGGAGGATATTCAATAATAACTTCGGGTATCCATTTTTTGAGATTAGTGATCCTTGTTTCGCTAGAAGGATGTGTGCTCATCCATTCAGGAGGCTCTTGTCCCTTCTTATCATCTTTCATTCTTTCCCAGATTTTTACTGACTCTCTAATATCAAAACCTGAAAGTGAGGTAAAAATTAATCCCAAATAATCAGCCTCAGTTTCTTGTTTTCTTCCAAAAGGGTTATCAATACCAAAATGTCTTAACATTCCAGCTACATCAACACCAGTTGTTCTTTGAGTTCTTGATATAGCTCCACCAGAAAAAATGTCAATTGCAGCTGTGCCAACATTTAAAACTAAAGCTCTACTCGCTCTTTCAATTGAGTGTTTCGCTACTGCATGTGCTATTTCATGACCCATAATAGCAGCCAAACCATCTTCATTTTTTGTAATTTCTAATATTCCAGAGTAAACTGCAATTTTACCACCTGGCATACACCAAGCATTTTTTATTTTATCGTTATCAATCAATATATATTCCCATTGAAAATTATAAGTTGGGTCTGGCTTGTTAACTGTATCAAAGTACTTACTAACTGCATCTTCAATTTTGGCCCCAATATTTTTTATTTCTGACAATTGTTTTTTATCGTCACTTAATTTTGTTTTATTTTTAACATTTTCATATAATTGAGCAGCTTGTCTATTTATCGAGCTTTCTGGTAATAATTTTAATTGTTTTCTTTGAGTAATAGGAGCGGTAGTACAAGATGTAATCATCATCCCACATGTACATGAGCCAATTAATTCAAGAAATTTTCTTCTATTTATGTTATTAATATCACTCATAAAATTATAAATTATCGAACATATGCATTTTTTTAATAATTATTTAACTATTTATTCGAATTTTCACTATTTATTTTATTTTACATTCAAGTAGAACTTAATCAATGGCAAATACACAAACAAAAAGAAGCATTTTAATAAGATTGAGAAACTATTTTTTGGCGGGCGTAGTTACTTTGATACCCATAGGAATTACAATTTATTTAGTTTTGCTTATAGTAAAAATATCATCAAAAATTCTTCCTAAAGAACTTAATCCAAATCATTATTTACCGTATGAAATTCCTGGAGTTGAGATACTTATTTCATTTTTTTTAATTACATTAATTGGATGGTTGTCTTTATCTTTTCTTGGAAGAAAATTATTGAATATTTTTAATAATGTATTAAATAAAATTCCTATATTAAGAACTATATATTCAGCTATAACACAAATGACACAAACGTTTACGAAAAATGATGGGAAAAAACAAAACGTTGTTTTAGTTGAATATCCTAGAAAAGGATCTTGGGCAGTTGGATTTGCAACTAAAGAAAATACAGGTGAAATATCAAAAAAAACAAATGAAAATTTAGTAAATGTTTTTGTTCCCACGACTCCTAATCCTACCAGTGGATTTCTTTTAATGTTTCCTAAAAAAGAAGTTATTTATTTGGATATATCTTTTGAAGAAGCATCAAGATTTATCGTTTCAGCTGGAACTTCTGATCCTAAATAAAATATTAGACCTCTATATCATTTATAATTTCTGCTTTATCATAAAGTTTAAGTAGATTGTTATATTTTTTAAAGTCTTGATTACTATTTTCAATTTCTTTTATATTTTCTTCTGCCATTTTAAATAGTTTTTCGTGATGAATAGGATCTGCTAGCTTAAAATCTTTTAAACCACTTTGTTGAAAACCCAATATATCACCAAATCCTCTAATTTTCATATCTTCTTCAGCTATTTTGAATCCATCATTAGTAGATTTAAGAATCCTAATTCTTTTTTTTGCATTTTCACTTAAATTTTTTTTGTATAATAAAATACAAGTCCCTTGTTTTTCACCTCTTCCAACCCTGCCTCTTAATTGATGTAGTTGTGATAATCCAAATTTATTTGAATTTTCGATTACAATGACATTTGCTTTTGGGAAATCGATTCCAACTTCAATAATTGTTGTTGAAACTAATATATCATAAACACCATCTAAGAATTTTTTTAATATTAGTTCTTTTTTATTTTGATCTATGCTTCCATGAATTAAACCTACTTTATTTGAAAAAAATTTATTTAAATAAGTATGCTGTTTAACAGCTGCTGTATAATCAAAATTTTTAGACTCTTCTATTAATGGACATACCCAAAAAACTTTATTTCCATTCATAATTTGTTTATTTAAAAAAATTAATACTTCATCAATTTTACTTTCTGGCTTACTTAAAGTGACAATTTCTTTTCTGTATGATGGCTTTTCAATTAATTTAGAAATATCCATATCTCCATAAATTGCTAAAATTAGTGTTCTAGGAATTGGAGTGGCTGACATAACTAAAACATCACAATTGCGTCCACCTTTATTAGCAAGATTCATTCTTTGTTTAACACCAAACTTATGTTGTTCGTCAATAATGACTAAACCTAAATTTTTAAAAATTACATTTTTTTGAAAAAGAGCATGAGTACCAATAACAAAATTAATTTTACCATTAGATAAATCCTTTAAAATTTCTTTTTTTTTAGATGATTTTAAACTTCCTATAAAATTTACTATTTTAATATTAGTATTATTAAAAATCTTTTTAGCTAAATCATAATGTTGTTGAGCTAGGATTTCAGTAGGAGCCATCATAGCTACTTGAAAATTTGATTCAATTACATTTGAAGCTGCTATTAATGAAACTATAGTTTTTCCTGAACCAACATCACCCTGCAATAATCTAAACATTTTTCTATCAGATTTTAAGTCGAAATTTATATCTTGTATAATTTTTATTTGATTACTTGTTAATGTGAATTTAAAATTTGATATTAAAAATTTTGATAATTTATTAAAAAAAACTTTTTTATTTTTTTTATTTTTCTTAATTCTGCTTCTTATTTTAGATAACACAATCAGATTAGCTAATATTTCGTCATAAGCTAGTCTCTCGTAAAAATTAGAATTTAAATTCTTATTTTTATTAGGGTTATGTAAATTTAAAACACAATCTTTCCAACTATTTTTACCAAATTTTTCTAATATATTTAAATTATGCCATTCATTTAAATTAGGTATCTGATTTAGAACTTGTTCTATAATTTTTCTATAAATCTTTTCTGTCATACCTTCGGTTAATGAATATTTTGGTATGATTTTTTTTACATATTCCTCTTTTGAAATAGGTACTATATAAGCTGGATTTACTATTTGGTATTTTTTTTTAAAAAAATTAATTTTACCACTTATAATTAACCATTGATTTAATGGAAGTATTTTTTTTATGTATCCTTCTCTACTATTGAAAAAAATTATATCAATTTCACCTTTTTCGTCTTTACAAATTACTTTATTAGGCAGATTTTTAATTCTTGGAATATTATATTTAGTTGCTTTAACTTTAATAGTTGTAATTTTGCCAATTTCCAATTTATTCAAATCTGTTAAATTAGATCTATCTGTAAAAGAATGTGGTATATTCCACAATAAGTCTGAAATTTTCTCTATATTTTTTTTTCTAAGTAAAATTTGAATTTTTTTTCCCACCCCTTTCAAAGTATTAATATTTTGAGATAAAAATTCAAACTGTTTTGATTGATTCATAAATTAATATTATATAATACTTTGTGCTAAATTATGAGTAGTTTAGATCTGCTTAAAAAAAAAATTCTATTTCTTTCTATACATAGAGGAACAAAAGAAATGGATTTATTGCTTAATAGTTTTGTTAAAAAATATATAAATGCTTTTGATGAAAAAGAATTAGTAGATTTAGAATTACTTTTACAAATAGATGATGAAATCTTGTATAAGTGGTATTTTAATAAAAATGAAAAAAATAATTCAGTTCCTGTTAATTCTGTTTCAGAAAAACTTAAATGTTTTAAATTATAATATAATGGCGGAGAGGGTGGGATTCGAACCCACGAATGAGTTGCCCCATTGCTGGTTTTCAAGACCAGTGCTTTCAACCGCTCAGCCACCTCTCCATAATGTGGTTATATATAGAATTTATTATTAGAATAATATAGAAATTTTATTGTTAATTTATGGTTGAAATAATTGGTTATATTTTTATTTTTATAATAGCGTTTTTATTGTTATTTGAAGTAATTTTCAAATTAATAGAAACATTTTCCCAAAAAATCTCAGATGATGAAGATTTTGATAATGAGCGTTTAAAAAGTTTTTTTCCAAAAAATTATCATAATTACATTGATTATTATGCAAGTTGGAATAATGCAATGTTTAATTATGATTTTACAATAGGTTATAGGCTTATAAATTCTAAAAACAAATTATCAGAAAAATTTGCAAAAATAAATTCCTTAGGTTTTAGATCTGAAGAATTTGAGGAAAAAAAAGATAATGATTTAGTAATTATTTTTTCAGGTGCCTCAACAGCTTTTGGTTGTGGAGCTACATCAAATGAAAAAACTATTCCATATCAATTTAAGAATAAAATTGCAAAAATGTTCCCAAAAAGAAATATTAAAGTTTATAATTTGTCTCAAATAAATAACTACCAAACGCAAGAAATAATATTATTAACTTTTTTTATAAAAAAATTAAAACCTGATATTGTGATTTCAATAAATGGATGGAATGAATTAATCAGAAACAATTTTATTAGTGATGATTCAATTAAAAAGTATAATATTTTTAATATTGCAGAACTAGAAGGTTGGGAGCCGGCAAGAGTAATAAAAAACAAAAAAAAAAATTTTTTAACTTATTTATATTTATATTTGGAAGACTATTCGGCTTTAGTTAGAGGCATCAATGTTATAAATCCTCAGCTTATATTTAAAAGGCAAAAATTAATGAAATTGTATAGAAATTTTGATCAATCAATTTCAGTTGGAAGCGATCTTTATATTAAAAACTTTGAAATTCTTAATAAAATGTCACATGCTTTTAATTTTAAATATTTTAGTTTTTTACAGCCTAATATTACAAATAAAAAGAATCTTACTGAAGATGAAAAAAAATTAATTTTTTACTATAAAAATTACAATCGATTATTTAAAGAAGAAGATTTTATAGATAAACTTTATAATATTAAAAATATTTATAATTATATTCATTCAATGACAAAAAATAAAAATTATAATAATATTTTTGATTTAACCTCTGTATTTTCTAACAATAATGAAAATATTTACTGTACTCCAGTTCATCTTAATGATATAGGTCAAGATATATTAGCTAAGGAAATTTACGATATTTTAAATAGGGAAAAAATTTTTAATGAATTTATTTAATAAATTATTTAGTTTTATAAAAAATAAACTTAAAAAATTTAAGAGAAAAAAAAAGTCACAATTTGAGAATATATATCCTCTCTTTTAAGTCGCATTATAACAGTGTTCAAATTGATTCACTTATTTTTCAAAAATAAATAAAAATGATAATTTCAAAAACACCATACAGAATATCATTTTTTGGTGGCGGCTCAGACTATCCTGAATGGTATAATAATAATGGTGGAGCTGTTTTATCAACTAGCATAGATAAATATATTTATATATCTTGTAGACATTTACCTCCATTTTTTTCACATAAACATCGAATTGTTTGGTCTCAAATAGAAACAGTTAAAGAAATAAACGAAATTAAGCATAGAGCGGTTAGAGAAATGCTTAAGTATTTTAAAATTAAAAAAGGTTTAGAAATACATTACGATGGTGATTTACCAGCCAGAAGTGGTATGGGATCAAGTTCAGTATTTGTCGTTGGTTTAATGAATTTACTTAATAATTTTATTAATAAAAGTGTTAGTAAAAAAAATCTTGCAAAAAAAAGTATTTTTTTTGAACAAAAAATTTTAAAAGATGTAGTTGGTTCGCAAGATCAAATAGCAGCTGTTTATGGTGGATTTAACAAAATAGTTTTTAAATCTGGAGGTGAATTTAACGTTCAAAAGTTATCAATCTCTCAAAAAAAATTAAAAAAATTAAATAAAAATCTTATTTTAGTTTATACCGGTATAAAAAGAACAGCTCATGACATAGCAAGAGGTTATGTTAGTAAATTACAAAAAGCAAAAAGATCTCACATCATAGAAATATTGAATTTTGTTAAAGAAGGTGAAAAAATTTTACAAAAAGGAAATATTGATGATTTTGGTAAATTGTTGCATGAATCTTGGCTAGAAAAAAAAAGTTTAAGTAAATCAATTAGTAATTCAAAAATTAACGATATATATAATGATGCAATTAATAATGGAGCTACTGGAGGTAAATTGTTAGGAGCAGGGGGTGGTGGATTTTTTTTATTTTATGTGCCTTTTTCAAAACAAAAAAAAATTATTAAATATTTTAACAATTTAATAACTATACCTTTTAATTTTACTAATGAAGGAAGCAAAATATTATTTAAGAATATTTAACTACACTATAGATATATGAAATTTTCACATCCATTGATGCATAATAATTTTACCAAAGATGACATTAATTCTGCGATAAATGTATTACGACAAAAAAAAAGAATATTAACTCAATCTAAATACGTAAAAAAATTTGAAAACAAATGGTCAAAATGGCTTGGTGTTAAGTATAGTGTATTTGTCAACTCTGGATCATCCGCAAATTATATAACTATTTCCATATTAAAAATATTATATGGAAAGGGCGAAATAATATTACCCACACTTACATGGGTATCAGATGTAAATTCAGTAATTTTAAATAATTTTAAACCTGTATTTGTAGATATTGACCCAAAAAATTTATGTATGTCAGAAAATGAGATATATAAAAAAGTAAATAAAAAAACCTTAGCTGTTTTTATGACTCATGCACAAGGTTTTAATGGGTTGAGTCAAAAATTAATTTCATTTTTAAAAAGAAAAAAAATTCTATTAATCGAAGATGTATGCGAATCTCATGGTGCAACTTTTAAGAAAAAAAAATTAGGAACTTTTGGAGAAATATCAAATTTTTCTTTTTATTATGCTCATCACATGTCTACTATTGAAGGTGGAATGATCTGTACAAATAATCAAAAAATTTATCAACTAGCTAGAGTTTTAAGATCTCATGGTATGGCTAGGGAATTAGACAATAAAATTCTTGAAAAAAAAATAATCAAAAAATATTCTAAACTTTCACCTAAATTTATCTTTCTTTATCCAACTTTTAACTTCAGAAATAATGAAATATCAGCAGCTATTGGATTAAGCCAGCTAAAGTCATTAAATCAAAATAATATAATACGAAAAAAAAATTTTAAATTATTTCTTAAAAAAATTGATAAAAATAAATATAGAACAAATTTTGATTTAAAAGGCAGTTGCAATTATGCTTTCCCTTTAATTTTAAAAAAACCAAGTTTTAAAAACAGAAAAACTTTAGAAACAGTTTTAGAAAAGAATCATATTGAATTTCGAAGAGGCAACGCAGGTGGCGGAAACCAATTAAGGCAACCATACTTAAAAAAATATTTAAATAAAATTAACTTAGAAAAGTTTGCTGAAGTGGAACATATACATTTTTTCGGGTATTATATTGGAAATTATCCATCTCTAAAAGAAAGTAAAATTAAAAAAATTTGTAATATTTTAAACACTATTAATTATGGTACTTAAATTTAAAAAATTTAAAAAAAAAGCATTTATTGATCACAGAGGTTATTATTGGACTTCATGGAAAAAAGGAGAAATTAAAAATTTAAAATTTAATCATGATAAATTCTCTTTATCTAAAAAAAATGTTTTAAGAGGTTTACATGGAGATAATAAAACATGGAAATTAGTAAGCTGCGTTTTTGGTAAACTATTTTTAGTTGTGGTAGATTGCAGAAAAAAATCTAAACATTATTTACAAACTAAATCTTGGATATTAAGCCATAAAAATGGAATTCAAATTTTAATACCGCCTAATTTTGCAAATGGTCATTTAACTTTAAGTCCTGAGTGTGTTTTTCATTATAAATTATCCTACTCAGGAAGCTATTCTGATGTAGCTAAACAATTCTCATTAAAATGGAACGATCCCAGACTAAAAATTAAATGGCCTATTAAAAAACCAATATTAAGTAAAAGAGATCAATAATTATAGATTATTTTATGAAAAATATTTTAATTACAGGAGGCGCTGGATATATTGGATCTAAACTTATAACAAAATTATTGGATTTAAATTATAATGTTACTGTAGTGGACGCACTTAAATTCTCAAGTCGATCACTTAATCATTTATTTGGCAATAAAAAATTCACCTTTATAAAAGGCGATGTCAGAAATTTAAAATTAATGAAGAGCCTTGTTAAAAAAAATGAGTTTATTATACCTTTGGCAGCATTAGTCGGAGCACCTCTATGTGAAAAAAATAAAAAAGAAGCAATTCAGGTTAATTTAAATTCAATTAAAAAATTAATGGGTATGTTGAGCAAAAATAATAAAATAATATATTTAACTACCAATTCCGGTTATGGAGTAGGGGAAAAAAATAAATATTGTGATGAAAAATCACCTCTTAATCCAGTTTCATTATATGGAAGAACTAAAGTGGATGCAGAAAAAATTGTAATGAAGTTTAAAAGTTGTATTGGATTTAGATTAGCTACTGTTTTTGGGTTCTCTTATAGAATGCGAACAGATTTATTGGTAAATAATTTTGTTTTTACAGCTATTAAAAAGAAAAAATTAACTATTTACGAACCTCATTTTAGAAGAAATTATATACACGTCAATGATGTTGTCGATGGTATTATATATTCGATAAATAATTTTAATCGACTTAAATCAAATGTTTATAACTTAGGATTATCATCGGCAAATTTAACAAAACTCATGTTAGCTAAAAAAATTAAAAGACAATTGAAATTTACTAAGATTAAAATTGTTAAAAATAAAAAAGACCCCGATCAAAGAGATTATTACGTTAGTAATAAGAAAATTGAGAAAAAAGGCTTTAAAGCTAAAATTGATATAGATGATGGCATTAAAGAATTAATTAAAGTTTTTTCACATAGTAACGAGAAAATTGTTAATAATTATTAATAGTTAAATCAAATTGCATATGATAATAAAATGCTATGCCTTTTTTATCTAAAATATTTTTAATCTTATTAATACATTTATTCCTTTTAAAATCTGCTTTGGCCACTGTGTCCGACGTTGAATTTAAAGTTTGGGTAGAATCATATAAAAAAAAAGCTTTTGAAAGTGGTGTTTCCTTGCAAACATTAGATTTGGCTTTTAAAAACGTTAAATTTTTAGAAAAAGTTATATTTTATGATCGTAAACAACCTGAATTTTTTGAAGATACAATTACATATGTTAGCAAGAGAGCAACATCTTCTAAAGCTAAAAAGGCAAGAGATTTATTAAAAAAAAATAAAAATTTGTTTAATGAAGTTGAGAATAAATTTAAAGTGGAAAAAGAAATTTTACTAGCATTATGGGGTATCGAAACACATTTTGGAAAACATGTGGGCAAAATGGACATAATTTCTTCTCTAGCTACTTTAAGTTATGATAAACGTAGAAGCGAATTTTTTTCATTACAATTACTGACTTTGCTTAAATTAATTGACAAAAATTTAATTGATCCTAGCACTCTTTTTGGATCGTGGGCTGGCGCATATGGCAATTTTCAATTTATGCCTACGACAATTAGTAATTACGCAATTGATTATGATGGAAATAATAAAATAGAGCTAAAAAGTTCACTAAATGATTCCGTAGCTTCGGCAGCTAATTATATAAACAAAATTGGTTGGAAAAAAGGTCAACCTTGTTTTTATAAAGTTAAATTAACAAAAGAAATTAAAAAAAAATATTTAAATACTTCAGCTAGATCACTTTCTAATAAATTAAAAATTTCAAAATGGAAAAAGAAGGGAGTGATTAATTATGATGGATCTGAACTTGATGGTAAACTAAAAGCAATGTTGATTTTACCTGATGGCAAACCAAACAGTCCTGTTTATTTAGTTTTTGATAATTATGAAAAAATTTTAAAGTGGAATAGATCTTTGAGATTCGGAATTAGTGTTTGCACATTAGCTAAAATGATATGATAAAAAATTTTATATTTACAAAATTATTAATAGTTTTATTTTTTTTTATAAGTTCATGCGCTCAGTACGAAATAAATAAATCAAAAAAACCTGATAAACCTGAAAAAAAATATTATTCTTCTCATGGATTTGCATTAATTTATGAAGATAAATTTTACAAACAAAAAGTAACTAATAAAAAAATAAAAAATACTACAATTTCTTCAATGCATTCTTCTCTCAAAAGTAATACACATGTAAAAATCATAAATCCTAGAAATTCTAAATTTGTTGAAACTAAAATTACTAAAAAATCTTTTTACCCAAAAATTTTTAATATAGTAATTTCTAAAAAAATTGCTGAAATGTTAGAACTTAATCCCGAAAATCCTTACGTTGAAGTTTTAGAGGTTAAAAAAAATAAAACTTTTGTTGCCAAAGAAAGCAATACTTTTGAAGAAGAAAGAAATGTAGCGACTAAGGTTCCTGTAGAAAAAATAAAAATGGATGATATTACAGAATCGAATATTTCCGAAAAAAAGGAAACTCAAATAAGCTATAATTTTATACTTGTTGTGTCAGATTTTTATTATCTTAATAGTGCTCAAGATTTAAAAAAAGATCTTGAAAAACAAATCAAAATTCAAAATTTTAGAATTAGAAAAATTTCTAATAATAAGTATAGACTTTTAGCTGGTCCTTTTAAAAATTTTAATGCTTTAAAATCGACATATATTAGTTTAAATAATTTAGGTTTTGAAAGTTTAAATATTTATGAAGAATAAAATCAAAAAATTTAACGCTCTAATATTTTTTATTGTTTTTTGCATCACAAGTAATTCTGCCTACTCAAAGATGGAAATTGATGCGGAATATGTAATATTACAAGATCATCTTTCAGGTGAAATTCTATATGAAAAAAATGCTGACTATAAAATATATCCAGCTTCAATGACAAAAATCATGACAGCTATAGTTGCTTTTGATTTGTTAAAAAAAGGTGAAACCTCTCTTGACGAAATGATTACTATTTCGGAAAAAGCTTGGAGATTGTCTCAAAGCGGTTACTCCTCGATGTTTATTATGTTGAATGATCAAGTCTCGGTAGAAGATTTGCTGAAAGGAATTATCATTGTTTCAGGTAACGATTCTTGTGTTGCTTTAGCTGAAGGTTTATCTGGTACCGAAGAAGATTTTGTAATTTTAATGAATGAAAAAGCTCAAGAGATAGGTATGGAGAATTCAAATTTTGGAAATTCTTCAGGAATAAATGACGTTAACAATTATTCTACAGTAAGAGATATAATGAAAATGTCCCAATACATGATTGTTAACTATCCTGAATATTATACATATTTTAAAGAAACTACTTTTACCTGGGATAGAACCGGCGGCGATCCCATCACACAAGGAAACAGAAATCCATTGTTATATAAAAACATGGGTGTTGATGGTATTAAAACTGGTTATTTAGCTGTAGAAAAATATTCTTTAGC
>CEUZ01292155.1_pt1 | contig 11585 bp, 8 predicted proteins | sample 361511 | NCBI WGS metagenome assembly CEUZ01 (sample SAMEA2622822, study PRJEB7988) | marine metagenome | biome: marine biome (ENVO:00000447); feature: surface water layer (ENVO:00002042); material: "saline water (ENVO:00002010), including plankton (ENVO:xxxxxxxx)" | depth 5 m
GAAATGGTCAGCCACAAGTTTATATCTACAACCTCGAATCAAAACAGACATATGTTGTCGGATCCTTTCCTGGAATGACCTTTGCGCCAAGATTCTCTCCTGATGGAAAAAAGATTATTATGAGTTTGCAAGAAGGAGTGGGGTCTAATATTTATGAAATGGATCTTTCAGATTTTGAGAAAAGAAGATTGACTAGTACTTCTGATATTAATACTGCACCAAGCTACTCGCCAGATTCAAAGAAAATTGTTTTTGAATCTGATAAGTCTGGTTCACAACAACTTTATGTGATGGACTCAGATGGAAGAAATGTGAAAAGGATAAGTTTCGGGAAAGGCAGTTATTCAACGCCCGTATGGTCTCCACGGGGAGATTATATTGCCTTTACTAAGATTTCAAAAGGTAGATTTATGATTGGAGTGATGTTTGAAGATGGCAGTGGAGAAAGAATAATTACCGACGGGTACCATAATGAGGGCCCAACTTGGGCTCCAAATGGAAGAGTGTTAATGTTTTTTAGAGAATCACCAGGTGAGAATGGTGGGGCTATGATTTATTCAGTAGATGTTACGGGTTATAATGAAAAATTAATTGAAACACCTGGCTTTGCATCAGATCCATCTTGGTCTGCACTCCTAAATTAATTTATTTATTATATAAATTTCTCTGCAGACTACATTATTTGTTAATAATTAGATGTTATCGTATGTATTATTTCTATTGATCAGTAGAGGAAATTTATAATGTTATATAAGAAAGCACTCAATCTTTCCGTAACTCTTTTTCTAATTTTTGTTCTTGCAGGTTGTGCTTCTAGACAAAAAATTGAATCCGTATTATTCGGAGGAGGAAATAGTGATACAGAAGATATCATATCAAATGCAATTCCAGGCTCTTCACAGGACTTTACAACTAATGTAGGTGATAGAGTATTTTTTGCAACTAATGCAACTAGTCTAGATGATGACGCAAAGTCAATTCTTGAAAGACAAGCATCATGGCTAGAATTGTATCCTGATATATCCATCTTGGTTGAAGGTCATGCAGATGAGAGGGGTACCAGGGAGTATAACTTAGCGTTAAGCGCTAAGAGGGCAGAGGTAGCAAAATCATACCTTGAAAGTCTTGGGGTGACTAGTGATAGAGTTGAGAGTATATCTTACGGCAAGGAAAGACCTGTAGCTGCATGTTCCTCGGAAGCCTGTTGGTCACAAAACAGAAGAGCAGTTTCAGTCGTAAGCAGCGATTAGTAATCGTTTAAATATAAAAAACTAGAATTTTGATCCTTAATGCATTAACATTATAGGCTATTAGCTGTATAGTCAGTGTGACGATACATTCATCAAAATTTAAGTTTATTATTTGAGATGCCGAAGACTATGAAATTTCCAGTCTCTGAGAGTGAGCTGTCAGAATTATTTTCTTTTCTGGATAAAAAAAATAAGATTGCTATCGCTGTTTCTGGCGGCAGAGACAGTACAGCTCTATTATTAATGCTATCTGAGTGGTTGAGGTTTAAAAAAAACCTAAATGATATTAAAGTTTATGTTCTAACCGTTGATCATGGGCTGCGAGCTGAATCAAGTTTAGAGTGCGAGAAGGTAAAAGCATTATCAGTTCAGCATGGACTAGATCATCACACTCTAATTTGGCATAAAACTTCAGTATTGGGTACATCTCAATTAAAAGCAAGGAATGCTCGTTACAAATTATTGATAGATTTTGCAACAAAAAAGGGTATTGATAATATTATCACTGCCCATACACTAGATGACCAAATAGAAACTTTTATAATGAGATTAGGAAAAGGGAGTGGTCTTGATGGCCTGAGGTCAATTGAATTCAAAAGAAGTATTGATAATATAGATATATTTAGACCCCTTCTTGGCATAAGTAGAAAAAGAATTACTGAAATATTAGAACAATCAGGTCAAAATTGGATTGACGACCCATCTAATCAAAATAAGAAATTTGAAAGGATAAAAATTCGTAAAAATATTAGCCTTTTAGACAATCTTAATTTATCACCATCCATGATATCTAATAGTATCCGAAGGTTGACAAGGTCCCAAAATGCAATCAAGGAGTTATCAAAAGTTGCTTTTGAACAGACTGTAATTGTAAATGAGTTGGGGTATCTCTCTGTAAATAGAAAAAAAATAGAAAAATATCCTGAAGATATAGTGATGAGAGTGCTCGAGCAATCAATAAAATTAATTAATGGCGGGGACCATATTTCGATGAGCTCGTTAGAGTCTGCATATCATGAGGTTTTTATTAAAAAAAATAATAGAACTATCAACGGTTGCCTTATTAAAATTGGGAAGAATGAGTATTTTATCTCTAGAGAAAATAGGAATATTGAAGATGGAATTATATCAAATGGTGAAAAAGTAATTTGGGATAGCAGATTTATAATGAATTTATCTGATTGTAGCTATGAGGAAGTAATAATAAGAAGCTTGGGAAGCTCAGATGATCTAAGCAACATTTGTATGGATACTAACTATGAAAAGATTCCGAGTTTTATATTAAATGTTTTGCCCGGGGGATTTATCGAAGATAAACTTGTATTACTCCCTAATATACACAATATATATAATAAGAGTAATTTATTTGTAAAATTTATCAAATAAGTTAAATTACATAATTAAACGCATACTACAGGGGAAAAATATTGGGTGGTTTTAAAAATATTGTTATTTGGTTAGTCATAGGACTACTAATGATGGCTTTGTATAATGTTTTCCAAACATCAAATGAAAGCCGTGGAATAAGTGATATAAGTTATACCACATTAATATCCGAGGTATCTGGCGGTAATGTTAGAGATGTTGTTATAACAGGGGACGAGATAACGGGTACTTTTAGTGATGGAACAAGATTCCATTCTTTTTCACCAGACGACCCATTGTTCATTGAAAGGTTAAATGAACAAGGCGTTATTATAAATGTAAAACCACAAAAAGAGAGTGCTTTGTTTTCTATTTTTATATCATGGTTCCCAATGCTATTGCTTATTGCTGTTTGGATTTTCTTTCTCAAACAAATGCAAGGCGGTGGCAGAGGCGCAATGGGCTTTGGGAAATCAAAAGCTAAGTTGCTGAATGAAAAAAAAGGAAAAGTGACATTTGCGGATGTAGCGGGAATTGATGAAGCTAAAGAAGACCTTGAAGAGATAGTCGAATTTCTGAAAGACCCCAGAAAATTTCAATATTTAGGAGGAAAAATACCAAAGGGCGCTCTTTTGGTTGGTCCCCCGGGAACAGGAAAAACACTATTAGCGAGAGCCATCGCTGGCGAGGCTGGGGTTCCTTTCTTTACTATTTCAGGATCTGATTTTGTCGAAATGTTTGTTGGGGTTGGTGCAAGTAGAGTGCGTGATATGTTCGAGCAAGCAAAAAAAAGTGCGCCGTGTATAATATTCATAGATGAAATAGATGCCGTCGGAAGGCATAGGGGAGCTGGATTAGGCGGCGGAAACGATGAACGCGAACAAACTCTAAATCAGCTGCTAGTTGAGATGGATGGCTTTGAAGAAAATGAAGGCATTATACTTATTGCTGCCACTAACAGACCAGATGTATTGGATCCAGCACTTTTACGACCTGGTCGTTTTGATAGACAAGTAGTTGTTCCCAATCCTGATATTATTGGAAGAGAAAAGATACTAAAAGTTCATGTGAAAGCAGTAAAACTATCAAAAGATATTGATTTAAAAGTTATAGCAAGAGGTACACCAGGTTTTTCTGGTGCCGATCTTGCAAATCTTGTAAACGAAGCAGCGCTTTTAGCTGCAAGAAGAGGTAAAAGAGTTATAACTCAGGATGAATTCGAAGATGCCAAAGACAAGGTGATGATGGGATCAGAAAGAAGAACACTTGTAATGTCTGATGACGAGAAAAAACTTACAGCATATCACGAAGCAGGACATGCTTTAGTCGCAGTTAAACAAAAAGCTTCAGACCCTATACATAAAGCAACAATTATTCCACGTGGAAGAGCTTTAGGAATGGTTATGAGATTGCCAGAAAGAGATCAATTATCTATGACGAAAGAAAAGTTAAAAGCCGATCTTGCGGTGGCTATGGGTGGAAGGGTGGCTGAAGAGTTGATCTTCGGGCATGACAAGGTTACATCTGGTGCTCAATCAGATATTAAGATGGCAACTAATATGGCTCGTGCAATGGTAACTCAATTTGGAATGAGTGATAAGTTAGGCCCCCTTGCCTATGGAAATAATGAGGATGAGGTATTTTTAGGCCATTCAGTTGCAAGAACACAAAACTTATCAGATGAAACCCAAAAACTAGTTGACTCTGAAATACACGATCTAGTCGATGAAGGTCATAAGGTTGCAACTGATATTGTGCTTAGTTGTAAAAAAGAACTTGAGATAATTGCAAACGGTCTTTTAGAATATGAAACGTTGAGTGGTGATGAGATATTGGGATTGCTTAATGGTAAAACACCTGAAAGATTGGATACTGATGAATCAGAGGGGCCACCAATTGATGGGTCGGTCATCCCTACATCAAGCAGTAAAAAGGATAGTGACAAAAAAGCTCCAAAGACACGGAAAATGAACCCACAACCACAATCATAATTATAAATCAAATAAAGTATTTTATAGTTTTAACTTTTTAATATAAATTGTGGTAATAATGACAAAAAAATATTTTGGTACAGATGGACTTCGAGGTATTGCCAACCAGGAACCTATAACGCCTGATATGGTTTTAAAATTAGGGCTCGCCGCTGGTAGTATTTTCTCTTCTAATCAAAATCACAAGCGGGTGGTTATTGGTAAGGACACTAGGTTATCTGGTTATATGCTTGAATCCGCTCTCACTTCAGGTTTTACTTCAATGGGGATGGATGTTTTTTTATTAGGGCCAATGCCAACCCCAGCCGTTGCCATGCTTACAAGATCTATGCGTGCAGACTTAGGTGTTATGATTTCAGCATCACATAATACCTATGAGTATAATGGTATTAAAATTTTTGGTCCCGATGGTTATAAATTAAATGAAATACAAGAAAAAGAAATTGAAGAAAAGTTATCTAGTAATGATTTGATAACGGATGTCATACCAAAGAATATTGGAAAAGCAAAGAGAATAGATGATGCTCAAGCAAGATATATTGAATATGTTAAAGGAACTATAGATAGGAATCTTACTTTTGAAGGAATAAAGGTAGTAATTGATAGCGCAAATGGCGCGGGTTATAAAGTTGCCCCATTGGCTTTATGGGAACTTGGCGCAGATGTTATATCTATTGGCGATAGCCCTAATGGTATTAATATTAATAACGAATATGGATCTACTTCTTTAAATAATTTAATTACCAAAGTAAAGGAAAATAAGGCTGATATTGGCATAGCGCTTGACGGTGACGGCGATAGAATAATAGTGATAGATGAAAGGGGGACCATTGTTAACGGCGACGCATTATTGGCTATGATAGCTAGCGAGTGGAAAAGCAGGGACAAACTTAAGAATAGTGGCGTTGTAGCTACCATAATGTCTAACATTGGTTTGGAGGAATATTTTAAAGAAAAAAATATAAATCTATTGCGAACAGATATTGGTGATAGATATGTAGTTAAATATATGAAAAAGCATGGGTATAATATTGGTGGAGAGCAATCAGGTCATATTATTATTGGAGATTATGCTACAACTGGCGATGGGCTTCTTGCTGGGATTCAAGTTCTGGCAATTATGAAAAAATATAAAAAATCAATTAGTCAATTATCAAATCAAATAAATGTAGCTCCTCAAATATTAAAAAATATCAATTACGAAAGAAGTAAGAAAATTGACCCAACTAAAATAGAAGAGATTAATAATATCAGTCAACGTATGATTGGTGATAAGGGGCGAGTATTAGTACGTTTATCAGGCACCGAGCCCGTAATAAGAGTTATGGGAGAGTCGAGAGATAAAGGCTATTTGAGTAAGACTATAGATGAGATAATACAAATAATTGAACAAAAGTTTAGTTGACAGGGACTTTTTGCTTTGATCCAACTCTAGTTATAATTATTCCAAAAATTATTATAAACATACCCAATATTTGATAGAATCCCAAGGTTTCTTTTAAAACCAGTGTGCCTAAGACTACAACATAAATTGGCAAAATATAATGTGTTAAAGATACAAATGTTGGGCCTGCTATTTTATTTAGATTAAACATTACAATGCTAGCCATTGCTGTTGAAAATATACCCATAATTGCAACAGAAATAAATGATATATCATAAATTACTATTGATGGAGGCCCCTCAGCGAATAAAGCAATCACAATTGCAGCGCAAGAAGCAATCAAAAAGCTGCCTGAAGTTTTTTGCATCAGCGAAATATTTGGCATAATATTTACGGCGATGTTTTGGATGGAATATCCAATTGCCGCAAGTAATATTGCAATCTGAGGGTAAAGGTTAGAATACATTGAATTATTCGCCGCATTTATATCCTCAGATAATAATGTATACAACCCTATGAAGCCCAAAAATATACCTAAAAATTTAATAAGATTAAGTTTTTCATTTGCGACTAGGAAGTGAGCTGCAATTACAGTAAACAAAGGGCCTATTCCAAATAAGATACCCCCTATCCCAGTATCTAAATAAATTGTTCCCCAGCATATAAGAACAAAAGGAATATATGCTGTCATAGCAACTAGAAATAACCATAACCAATTAATATAACCCCTAGGTAAATTTTCCCCGTTTATTTTAAGTATTGAAAATATAATTACAAAACCAATACCCAATCTGATCGCAACAATCCATAAAGGACTGTAATCAACTAAAGCATATTTAGTGAGGGCAAATGTTGAGCCCCAGAATATTACTAACAATGATAAGTAAAACCAATTTAATAGAGAAGAATTTTTCATTTATGATAAGTAATTGATTATGAACATACATAATTGATTATTCCCAAATGCATCCCAAGTCAAATTAATTAATTTTATAATTGATATATTAGTTTTTTTGAAGTATTAAGGAAATGGGACAGCTCTCCCCAACGAGAGTCAACTATCTGGAAGGGTAGATTATGATAGATAAACCAAATAGAAAACCAAATAGGCCATTATTTTCTTCAGGGCCCTGCGCCAAATACCCTGGCTGGAATGTGAAAGATCTGGACACAAGTGTTCTAGGTAGATCACACCGAGCTCGAAAACCTAAGAATTTAATAGAATATTCCATTAATTTGACGGCTGATATCCTTGGGCTTCCTAAGGATTACAGAGTTGCGATAGTACCTGCATCTGACACAGGGGCATTTGAAATGGCAATGTGGAATATGCTTGGATGTAATAATATTGATGTTCTAGCTTGGGAGTCGTTTGGCAAAGGCTGGGTAAATGATATAATAAGCCAATTAAAAATACCAAATGTCAGAAAATTAGAAACAGATTATGGCCAAATACCAGATTTAAATTCAGTAAATAATAATAGTGACATTGTCTTTACGTTAAATGGCACAACGTCAGGTGTTAAAGTACCAAATTTGGATTGGATCAGTGAATCACGAAAAGGGCTAACACTTTGCGATGCTACTTCCGGTTTGTTCGCGCAGCAAGTAGACTGGTGTAAGTTAGATGTTACAACCTTTTCATGGCAAAAAGTTCTTGGAGGTGAAGCTCAGCATGGGATGTTAATTTTGTCACCAAGGGCCATAGAAAGATTAGACTCATATAGTCCTACTTGGCCATTGCCAAAAATATTTAGATTAAAGAAATCAAATATGGTCGACCCAGCAATTTTTTCTGGTGCTACAATAAATACGCCGTCTTTATTATGCGTTTCTGATTACGTTAATGCCCTTGAGTGGGCTCAGAGTATTGGTGGGCTTGAGGCGCTTATTAAAATATCTGATGATAATCTAAAAACAATCAAAGATTGGGTTGGGAATACATCTTGGATAGATTTCTTGGCAAAAGATATCAAGACTCTGTCAAATACCTCCGTTTGTCTTGAGTTTAATATCGATAATAATGCAGATATTAGTATTGACGTTGCTGAACTATCAAAAATAATCCAAAACAAACTAGAAGATGAGGGTGTGGGTTATGATTTGGGTTCATACAGAGATGCCCCGCCTGGATTAAGGATATGGACAGGGGCAACTATCGAGAGATTAGATATTGAAATATTACTTGAATGGATAGAGTGGGCTTATTTAAGCTCTATTAAATAGTTAATCAAATAGCATATGAGGAATAAATGAAAAAAAGAGTGTTAGTTTCTGACAAACTAAGCGAAGAGTCAGTAAAAATATTTATTGATAGAGGTATTGAAGTAGATTATTTGCCTGATTTAGGTAAGGACAAAGAAAAACTATCAAAGCTTATTAAAGATTATGATGGTATCGCAATTCGATCAGCAACGAAAATGACTGAAAATATCATAAAGAATGCAAAAAAATTAAAGGTTATTGGCAGAGCTGGGATTGGTATTGATAATGTTGATATTGTGAGCGCAACTTCAAATGGTGTTATTGTTATGAACACCCCGTTCGGTAACTCTGTGACCACAGCCGAACATGCAATATCACTTATGCTATCTTTGGCAAGGCAAATTCCTGAAGCTGATTATTCTACTAAATCTAGTTTATGGGAAAAATCAAAATTTATGGGCGTTGAGATTACACATAAAACACTTGGCGTTATTGGTTGTGGAAATATAGGTTCAATTGTAATAGATCGAGCTAAAGGCATGAAAATGAAGGTTATTGGTTATGATCCTTATCTTACGGAGGAAAGAGCGGGTAATCTTGGGATAGAAAAAGTAAATTTAGAGGATATTTTTAAACGATCAGACTTTATTACAATCCACACCCCACTAACTGACAAGACTCGCAACATTATCAATGCCGCAAGCATTAAATTAATGAGGCCATCTGTAAGAATAATTAATTGTGCAAGGGGAGGACTTGTTGATGAGAAAGCACTATTTAATGCGCTAAAAGAAAATAAGATTGCTGGAGCTGCAATTGATGTTTATGAGGAAGAGCCAGCAAAGAATAATCCATTATTTGATCTTCATAATATAATATGTACGCCTCACCTCGGCGCTTCTACTCTGGAGGCTCAAGAAAAAGTTGCTATTCAGATTGCAGAACAAATGAGCGATTATCTTCTTACTGGAGCTATAACAAATGCAATCAATTTTCCATCTGTTTCTTCAGAAGACGCTAGTACAATGGAACCATTCCTCCAGTTAGCTGAGTTGCTTGGTTCATTTGCAGGGCAAATAACAGAGACTGCAATTAAGTCAGTTAAGATTGAATATGCTGGAGATATTGGCTCTATGAATACTGAAACATTAACTTCATCTATTATTAGTGGTCTTTTAAAGCCACTTCTTGAAGATATTAATATGGTGAATTCAATAACTATTGCTAAAGAAAGAGGAATAAAAATTGAAGAATCTAAGACTGATAGTCATGGTGTTTATGAAACATATATAAGGCTAATAGTTGAGACCGAAAGACAAGAAAGATCTCTAGCGGGAACAGTTTTTTCCGATAAGACAGCAAGAATTATTCAAATTAAAGGGATTGATATGGAGGCTAAATTTGGGAAACATATGATATATATAAGCAATAATGATAAACCTGGATTAATAGGAAAGCTAGGAGAATGTTTAGGTAATGCTGGCATTAATATAGCTAATTTTAATCTAGGAAGAGATAAAATAGGTGGAAATGTTATTGCTCTAATAGAAACTGATGCATTAATAGAAGATAATGTACTAGAGGCCCTATCTAAAATCAATGATGTTCTTCAAGTGAAAAGTTTGGATTTTAATAAATAAGATGACCAGTGCTGTAATTGTAGGTACCCAGTGGGGTGATGAAGGCAAAGGAAAGATTGTAGATGTTCTTTCGGAAGAGGCGGATGTAATTGTTCGTTTTCAAGGAGGCCATAATGCAGGACATACATTAGTAATTAACGGAAAAACAATCAAATTATCTCTACTTCCATCTGGTATTGTCAGAAAAAATAAGCTTACAATAATTGGTAATGGTGTCGTGCTTGACCCACAGGCACTCATGTCTGAAATCGAATATCTCTCAAAATTAGGTATTGAAGTAACCCCTAACAATCTTAAAATAGCTGAAAATACGACACTTATATTACCACTCCATAAGGAATTAGATTTAGCGAGAGAAGAACAAGCAGGAAAAGGGAAAATTGGAACAACTGGAAGAGGTATAGGGCCAGCTTATGAAGATAAAGTAGCTAGAAGATCAATAAAATTAATTGACCTTGAGAGTCTTGATAATATACATGAGAAAATAGAAAGAATATTGGATCATCATAACATATTGCGTAAAGCATTTGGTTTAAATGAGATTAATGCAAAAACAATTATTAATTACTTACATGATATAAAGTCAAAAGCACTTCCATTTGTTGGTAATACCTGGCGTATTTTAAATGAAATGAGATCTAAGAAAAAGAAAGTCTTGTTTGAAGGCGCTCAGGGGCTCTTACTAGATGTTGACTTTGGAACATATCCTTATGTTACATCATCAAATACCATGCCAGCACAAGCCTCAATAGGAACCGGTGTAGGTCCTAAATATTTGGACAATATAATAGGTATTACCAAAGCCTATACTACTCGAGTAGGTAGCGGGCCATTTCCAACAGAGCTTTTTGATAAGAATGGAGATAAATTAGGTGAAATTGGAAATGAGTTTGGAACAGTTACCGGAAGGGAAAGAAGATGTGGTTGGTTTGATGCGGTTTTAGTTAAGCAGACTATCCAAATATCTGGAATCGATATGATAGCTCTTACAAAGCTTGATGTTCTTGACACATTTGAAAAAATAAAAATATGCGTCGGATATGAATTAGAGGGCAATAAAATAGACTACCTCCCATTATCAGAAAATTTACAAAATAAGATAAAGCCAATTTACGAAGAGCACGAAGGCTGGCTAACGGATACCTCGGGGATGAATGATATTTCTGATTTACCCTTAAAAGCTATGGAATATATAAAAAAAATTGAGGCATTTGTTGGCGCTCCAATTCAGATAATCTCTACAAGCCCAAAACGAGAAGATATAATTTTTTTAGAAAAAGTATTCTAAAAGAGACATCATTTAGAATGGTAATTATTAATGATCAATAAGGCTAATAATTTACATAGGCCGAGGTATAGTGTTTTGGCAAAAATTTTTCACTGGGGGTTTGTTGCTTTATTTGTTTATGGGCTCATTAAGCAGGTTCAGGACATTGAACAGCTAGAAGATCCAGGCTTGTTGAGGTTTGAGGTTTATTTTGCATCCGTCTTCATTATTCTTTTATTGACTAGATTCTTTTATATGAAAAAAACACAAAAGACTTCACTTCCTGAGGATACACCGAGAGTACAGAAATTTGCTGCTAAAACGGTTCACTATGGGATGTATTTGACGCTTGCTGTCATACCATTATCTGGTGTATTAATAGGCCTCTTGTTCTCGATTGGTTTAAAGACGGGCTTTATTATTGATTCGATTGTTACTGTTCATGAATCTGCAATAGATCTTATTTATGTCTTGATTGCTATA
>CEUZ01291791.1_pt1 | contig 11584 bp, 21 predicted proteins | sample 361511 | NCBI WGS metagenome assembly CEUZ01 (sample SAMEA2622822, study PRJEB7988) | marine metagenome | biome: marine biome (ENVO:00000447); feature: surface water layer (ENVO:00002042); material: "saline water (ENVO:00002010), including plankton (ENVO:xxxxxxxx)" | depth 5 m
GATAAAATTCAATTTAAAATGGACATAGAATTTAAAATTAGCAAAAAACCAGTAAACTATAAAAAAGCCTTAATCTTTCTCGAAAAAAGAGTAAGTGAGGTAAAGAAGGGTGGACGAGAATTAGTGTGGTTTTTGGAACATCCCACAACTTACACGGCAGGAATTAGGTACAATAAAGAAGAAGTACTGGATAAATCTATAAATATAATAAAAACAAATCGCGGTGGAAAAATCACACTTCACAACCCTGGACAAAAAATTGTTTATTTTGTGCTTGATTTAAACAAAAGAAAAAAAAACATAAGGAATCTTGTTAGGCAAATTGAAAGTGTAATCATAAATTTTTTAAAAATTTACAGAACAAAAGCATATGCTGATAGAAAAAACATAGGTATATGGGTTAATAGTAAAAAAATTGCAGCTATCGGGATAAGAGTTTCGCGTTGGGTTGCCTACCACGGATTTTCCATCAATATAAATAATAATCTCTATGATTATAAAAAAATCATGCCCTGTGGACTAGATAATAAAAAAGTAACTTCTTTAAAAAAGGAAAGAAAAAAATTGTTTAAAATCAATAAAAATCTCAAACATATTTTGTTTAAACATATTCCTAAAATTTGAAATTTCTTTTGATAAAGCTATTAAAATCTTCATCGTATTTTGCTTCAAAATTATACTTAACATTATTAATCATAAATTTAATTTTATAAGCGTGTAAAAATAGATTTATATTTTTTGACCTACTTTCACTAATTTTAATAAAATATTTGTCATCACCAACTATAGGGTTTCCAATATTATATAATTGCTTACGTAGTTGATGTTTTCGGCCAGTAATTGGTTTCAATTCCAAAAAGGAATATCGATTGTTGCTTTTTAATATCTTTAAATGTGAGACGGCTTTTTGAACCACTTTTTTATTTTTTTCATAGGTAATCAGATTGTCTTGGAGTAATTTTATATCTTTTTTAACTTCGCCATGCACTATAGCTAAATAGGTCTTGTGTATTTTTCTTATTCTAAAAAGTGACGTAAATAATTGAGCATATTCTCTATTTTTAGCAACTATCATTATACCTGAGGTCTCCTTATCAAGTCTGTGAACCACAAAAGGCTTTGTAAATTCAAAGTATTTTGTATTTTTTAGTATATCAATAATATTTTTAAAAGATTTTGTTCCGGCTTGAACTGGTATGCCGCTAGGCTTGTTAATCACTATAAAATTATCATTATTTTCTATAATGAATTCATCGTATTTATTTTTTTCTTTTTCTGAAGGTTTGTACTTAATTTTTTTAGATTCATTCTTTGGTTTAATTTTATCAAAACCATATATTTCAACAATGTCATTTGCTTGAAGTCTATACGATGTCTTTTTTTTCTTTTTGTTGATTTTAATTTTATTTTTTCTGATACTTTTTTCTATTAAAGACTGAGGAATATTATAAACATTCTGTTTAAACCACTTATCAAAACGTGAGTTTTGATAGCTTTTGTCAACTATGAACTTTTTGGGCATGCAAGAGTTAAATTTATATTATTTGCTTGCAGTTTTTGGAAGAGTTTCTTTATCTTTTTTCTTACTTTCAACTTGTTTGGGTTTGTCAACCTTTCTCGCACTAACATCCCTGTCAACTAACTCTATTACAGCCATTGGAGCATCATCGCCGGTTCTAAAGCCGGCTTTTAAAACTCTAGAGTATCCGCCTTTTCTATTGGCGTATCTTTTTGATAAGATTTCAAAAACTTTTTTAACAGAGTTTTTGTCTTGTAGCTTGGAAAAAAGATCTTTTTTTTTAGTTAAATTTGCTTTTTTTCCCAATGTAATTACTTTATCAATTTTTGGTTTTAACTCTTTAGCTTTTGGAAGGGTGGTTAAAATCTGTTCATATTTTATTAATGAGTTAAGCATATTTTTAAATAATGCCTTCCTGTGTTCTCCAGTCTTGTTTAATTTTCTATAAGCTAGTTTGTGTCTCATTTAGTATGTGTTTTCTTCTAATTTTTTTGATAACTCAGCTATATTGTCTGGTGGCCAATTAGGTATCTCCATGCCAAGATATAAGGACATAGCGCTTAAAACTTCTTTAATTTCATTTAAGGATTTTCTTCCAAAATTTGGCGTTCTTAACATTTCAGGTTCAGTTTTTTGAACCAAGTCTCCAATATAAATTATATTATCATTCTTTAAACAGTTCATTGATCTTACGGAAAGTTCTAGCTCTTCCACTCTTTTTAATAAATTTTTGTTAAACTCCGGTTCTCTAGATGTTGGTTGTTTAGGAATTTCTTTTGGATCTTCAAAATTCACAAACATAGAAAGTTGATCTTGAAAAATCCTTGCTGCAAAAGCCAATGCGTCCTCTGCATTGACTGTACCGTTAGTTTCAATATGCATCATTAACTTATCATAATCCAAGGCATCACCTTCTCTAGTGGTATCTACTTTAAATGAAACTTTTTTTACTGGACTAAATAGTGAATCTATAGCAATCAATCCAAGCGGGGTGTCTTCGGATTTGTTTTTTTGAGCTAAAACATAACCTCTTCCACTATTAACAATTAATTCCATATGAAATTTAGTTTTTTCATCTAAATTGCAGATTGTTTGCTCGGAATTTAAAATTTCAACATTTGCAACTAAAGCAATATCTTTTGCTTTAACTTCTTTAGGGCCAACAGCGTCAACTATTAACTTTTTTGCTCCTTCAGAAGTCGATCTGATTGCCAAGTTTTTAACATTAAGTACAATGTCTGTTACGTCTTCCCTGACTCCTTTTATAGATGAAAATTCATGCAATACTCCATCTATCTGTATGGCCGTAACTGCAGAACCTTGAATAGAAGAAAGAAGAATTCTTCTTAAAGAATTTCCTATAGTTTGTCCAAAACCTTTTTCTAACGGCTGAACAACAACGTCAGCTCTTGATTTATCTTCATTACTCTTAACTTCAATTTTTGATGGTTTTATTAATGATTTCCAATTTTTATCAAAAATACCTGTGCTTTCCATTATACTCTCCTTTTTTTTGGTGGTCTCACTCCATTATGTGGGAGCGGTGTTGTGTCTTTAATTGAAATAATTTTAAATCCTCTTGACTGTAAAGCTCTTAATGCTGTTTCACGACCAGAGCCCGGGCCTTTTACTTGAACTGATAAAGTTCTTAGTCCCAAATCATATGCTTTCTCTCCCGCAGCATCGGCTGCAATTTGAGCTGCATATGGAGTAGATTTTCTAGAGCCTTTAAATCCTTTTGTGCCTGCAGAAGACCACGAAACTACATTTCCGTGTTCATCAGCTATTGAGATGATTGTATTATTAAAAGTTGAATTAACATATGCTATACCTGAAGAAATATTTTTTTTCTGCTTAATTTTCTTTGGAATTTTAGCTTTAGGAATTCGTTCTTCTTTTTGTGTTTTTGTATCTTCTTTTTTTTTATCAGTTTTTTTCGTCATTTATTATTTCTTAAGTGGAGTAAGTTTTTTTCCAGCAATTGCGATTGCTTTTCCTTTTCTTGTTCTTGCATTACAGTGCGTTCTTTGTCCTCTAACTGGCAATTTTTTTTTATGCCTAGAACCTCTGTAAGTGGCTAAATCAGAAAGTCTTTTAATATTCATAGAAACTTCTCTCCTTAAATCTCCCTCTACCTTATAATTTGCGTCTATATATTCTCGAATTTTCAAAACCTCTTCTTCGGACAAACTATTTACCTTTTTGTTGAGAGGAATATTCAATTTTTCACAAATAATTTTAGAATTAAAATTACCAATTCCATGTATGTAAGTTAAAGCTATATGAACAACCTTATCTTGCGGAATATTAACACCTGCTATTCGAGCCATTTTTTTTGATTTTTTTAATTTACGTATTTATATGTTCATATCTTTTAAAGTCAACCCTGAATTAAATTGATAAAATCAGCTATTTTATCACTTATTTGATCAATTTTATTTTCACCACTAATATTTTTAAGTAAACCAGATTTTTTATAATACTCCAGCACAGGCTCGGTAGAATTTTGATAAGTTATATATCTTTTTTTTGCCGTCTCAACATTATCATCGCTTCTTTTTTTTAACGTTCCTTCTTTACAGCAATTTAAGTTTGATGGAGGTGGGTTGAAAAATTCATTAAAAGTGGCTCCACATTTTGAACAAACAAGTCTTCCTGTAATTCTTTTTACTATTGAATCCAAACTTGTTTGTAAACTTATAACTAAATCAATTTTTTGATTAAACTTTTTTAATAAATTTTTTAAACTTTCAGCTTGTTCTAAGTTTCTTGGATAACCATCAAATATTATATTATTTTTGTATTTTTCATCAGCAAGCACCTTTTCAATTAAGTTGTTAATAATTTCATCAGAAACAAGTTTTCCTGAATCAACAATTTCTTTTATCTCTTTTCCAAGTTGGGTATTTTTTTTAATTTCGTTTCTCAGTAAATCCCCGGTTGAAACTTTGAATAATTTATATTTCTTTACAATTTTGTCTGATTGAGTACCTTTTCCAGCGCCAGGTGGACCAAATATAATTATATTCATTGTATATTTTTTATCTATTAAATCTTGCTTTTTTAATCAACGATTCATATTGAGAGCTCATTAATCGAGTCTGAACCTGTGTGATTGTGTCCATAGCTACTACACATACGATTAATACAGATGTTCCACCAAGATAAAAAGGTATTGGATATTTCGCAATTAAAAATTCGGGCATAAGACAAACTATTGTCAGGTAAGATGCTCCGATTGTTGTAAGTTTAACTAAAATGTTTTCTATGTATTCCGCTGTTCTTTCTCCAGGTCTTATTCCCGGCACATATCCCCCATATCTTCTTAAGTTTTCAGCTGTTTCTTTTGGATTAAAAACAATAGATGTATAAAAAAATGAGAAAAATATTATACCAAAGGCATACAACATCATGTAAAGAGGTTTGCCTTGGGAAAACAAAGATGCAAAATCTAAAAATATATCTGATTCTGACAAACCAAAATTAGAAAATGTTATTGGCAACAAAAGTAATGCTGAAGCAAAAATGGCCGGTATAACTCCTGATGTATTAATTTTCAAAGGTAAGTGAGATGATTCTCCTCCGTAGACTTTGTTTCCCACCTGTCTTTTTGGATAATTAATAGGAATTTTTCTCATTGCTCTTTCAATAAAAACAATAAACATTACAGTAATTATAATTAAAAGAAAAATTCCAATAATCATGGTTGCTGACAAAGCGCCTGTCCTTCCCAATTCAAATGTTGATGCTAATGCTCTTGGTATTTCTGCAACAATGCCCGAAAATATAATAAGAGATATCCCATTGCCAACTCCTCTCGCGGTAATCTGTTCGCCTAACCACATAAGAAAAGTTGTTCCTGCAACTAAAGAAATTGTTGTTGTTAGTCTGAAATAAATTCCAGGTTCTAAAACAAGATTGCCTGCATTTTCTAAACCAACTGAAACTCCATAACCTTGTAAAGCCGCAATAAAAACCGTTCCATATCTGGTTATTTGTGTAATTTTTTTTCTTCCCAACTCTCCCTGCTCTTTTAAATTTTTAAAATAATCTGAAACACCTGTTAATAACTGAACAATTATAGAAGCAGAAATGTATGGCATAATTCCTAAAGCAAAAATTGCCATTCGTGTTACAGCTCCTCCAGAAAAAACATTAAACATACCTAGGAGTCCCTGTTGACTTGAAGACATAACTTCTTTTAAAGCAAACGGATCTATTCCTGATAATGGAACGTATGTTCCTAGCCTATAAATACACAAAATAAAAATTGTAAAAAAAATTCTATTTCTTAAATCATTGGAATGTGAGGATGTATTCTGATCTTTGTCTTCAAGTGCCATTTTATTTTTTTGTTAAAACTTTTTTTTCTAAAATATTTATCGATCCACCTGACTTTTCAATTTTTGATTGAGCAGATTTAGAAATAAAATTAGTACTTATTTTTAATTTTTCTTTAATATCGCCTTTTGCAAGAATTTTTAGTTTACTGTATTTTTTGTTAATTAACTGCTTTTCTATCAAATATTTAATATTTATCTCATCTTTTGAATTAATTCTTTTGTTCTTCAAAAAAATTTGAAGATCGCATAAATTAATAATAGCTATTTTTTTCTTAGTTATTTTTTTAAATCCCCTTTTCGGCAATCTTCTGTATAGAGGCATTTGTCCACCTTCAAAACTTTTTATACTAACTCCCGATCTTGATTTCTGACCTTTCACACCTCTCCCAGAAGTTTTTCCTTTTCCTGAACCTATTCCTCTACCCACTCTAATCTTAGGATAGTTAGTTTTTACTAAAGTATTTAATTTCATTTTAATTTTCTCTTTTTTTAATTATCTCTGAAATTTTTTTACCTCTTATAGAAGACAATAATTTTGGTGAAATTTGACTTTTCAGACCATTCAACAATGCCTTAACAACATTGTGAGGATTGGAGGATCCTAAAGATTTGGCAACAACATCTTGTATGCCCAAAGCCTCACAAACTGATCTCATTGGTCCTCCTGCAATAATTCCTGTTCCAGTCGGTGCAGATCTCATTAATATTTTGCCAGATCCATTCCTACCATAAACATCATGGTGTAAAGTTCTTCCATCCTTTAAAGGTACTCTAATCATATTTTTTTTGGCTACTTCTGTTGCTTTTTTTATTGCGTCTGGAACCTGTTTAGATTTTCCTTGTCCTATACCAATAGATCCCTTTTGATCCCCTACCACAACAAGTGCTGCAAAACCAAATCTCCTTCCGCCTTTAACAACTTTGGTTATTCTATTAATTGCTACAAGTTTTTCTATAAATTCGCTTTTTTCTCTCATTAAAAATTCAATCCATTTTTTCTTAAAGAGTCAGCTAATGCCTTGACTCTTCCGTGGTACTTGTAACCCCCTCTATCAAAATAAACTTTACTAATCTTTTTTTCTACAGCCCTTTTTGCCAAAGCTTCTCCAATAATTGTTGATAAATTAGTTTTGTTTTTTTTATTTTTTCTAAAATCCTTTTCGGTTGAAGATGCCGAAACAATTGTTTTGTTCATTTTGTCATCAATAATTTGAGCCGAAATGTTTTTAAGTGATTTGCTAACTGTAATTCTATACCTGTCAATATTTACTTTTTTTAGCTTTCTTCTATTTCTGATTACACGTTTTTGATCGCTATTTAGTTTTTTCATTTTACTTTTTTTTTCCTTCTTTTCTTAAAACATATTGATCCTTTTCCTTGATTCCCTTTGCCTTATAAGGTTCAACAGGTTTTATTGCTTTAATTTCCGAGGCAACTTTTGATACAAGTTCTTTGTCTGCGCCACCAATATTCAATTTGGTCTGTTTTTCAACTTTAATTGTAATTCCTTTTGGCACTCTATATTTGACTTCATGACTAAATCCTAGACTTAGAACTAATTCTTCTCCTTTTAAGTTTGCTCTAAATCCAACTCCATTAAGTTCAAGAAATTTTTCATGTCCTCTGGTAACTCCCAAAACAGCATTATTAACCAAACTTCTGTATGTACCCCACATGACAGAAATATCTTTGTCTTTTTTTATTGGTAAAATTTGAAATTCATTTTTTTCATTTATTTTATGAGAAAATATTTTTTCGCTAAAAGGAATTTTTTTTGATCCTTTAGGTCCAGAAACTAACAGTGCATTACCTTCAAGTTTAATAGAGGTATCTTTTGGTAATATTATAATTTTTTTTCCAAGTTTAGACATTAAAATACCCTACAAATTATTTCCCCACCAAGATTATTTTTAATCGCTTCTGAATCTGACATTACGCCTTTGCTTGTTGATAGAATTGCAACACCCAATCCATTTAAAACCTTTGGAATGCTGTCTGCACTTGAATAAACTCTTCTTCCAGGTTTTGACACTCTTTTAATCTCTTTAATTACCGGTTGTCCTTCATAATATTTTAGATCTACTGAAAGGAATTTTAACTTTTTACTGTTATCAATTTTAAAATTTATAATATAACCTTCTTTTTTAAGAACTTCTAAAATTTTTTCCCTAAAGTTTGAGAAAGGTATTTCAATTCTATTTAATGATCTCATTTGACCATTTCTTATTCTTGTTAACATATCTCCTATCGGATCAACTAAAGTCATATTTTTTTCTCCTTTACCAACTTGATTTTGTCATGCCTGGAATTTTTCCACTTGATGCCATTTGTCTTAGTGCGATTCTTGAAATTCTTAATTTTCGGTATACTCCATGCGGTCTTCCCGTAATTTCGCATCTATTTCTTATTCTTGTCTTTGATGAATTTTGTGGAAGTTTAGAAAGTTTTAGCTGAGCAGCAAATCTTTCATTTAATGGTAACTTCTTGTTTCTAACTATTGCTTTTAATTTTTTTCTTTTTTTGTCAAATTTTTTTGACATTCTTATTCTTTTAAGATTTCTTTGAATCGCGCTTGTTTTAGCCATTTTTTCCTTTCTCTGTTTTATCTTCCTGTTTGTCTGTTTTAATTATTTTTTTTACTTTCTTTTTTTTCTTCTCAGTATCTTTGATAATTGGAAAGTTAAATTCTTTAAGTAGCGATATAGTATCTTCTTTTGAGTGACTTGTTGTTACAATCGTAACATCTAATCCTCTTATTGTATCAACTTTGTCAAAATTTATTTCTGGAAAGATAATATGTTCCTTAATGCCAAAGCTAAAATTACCAAATTTGTCACAAGACGAATCCTTTAAACCTCTAAAGTCTTTAATCCTAGGAAGGGCAATGTTAACCAATCTGTCTATAAATTCGTACATTCTATCATTTCTTAATGTAACTTTTAGACCGGCATTTGCACCTTTTCTTGACTTAAAATTTGAAATTGATTTTTTGAACCTTGTTACAACCGGATGTTGACCGGTAATAGCAGAAATATCTTTAATACATATTTCTATTTTCTTCTTCTCAGAACCATCTGGGCCTAAACCCATGTTAACAACAACTTTTTTAATTTTTGGTACTCCATAAATATTTTTGTAATTTAACTTCGACATTAAATTTTTAACTATTTCTTTCCTATATTTGTCTTTGAGTCTAGGTATCATTTTTTGACCTTTTTGTTTTCTTGAAAATTTTTCAAGTTTGAAAGATGGATAAAGCCTTCTTTGGTTATAATTCCACCCTTATTTTCCTTGGTAGGTTTTTTGTGCTTTTTTACCATATTAACAGCTTTTACCTTGGCTAAATTTCTAACCCTATTTATTTCTATAATTTCCCCTGTTTTTCCTTTATCTTTTCCCACACAAACTTTTACTTTCGTTCCTTTTTTTAAAGACATGATTAAAGCACCTCCGGTGCAAGTGAAATTATTTTTGTTTGTCCTCTTGACCTTAGTTCTCTAGTCACAGGACCAAATATTCTTGTTCCGATGGGTTCTCCTTTTTCGTCAGTTAACACTACAGAGTTATTATCAAATTGAACTTTTGAACCATCTTTTCTAAAAATTTCTTTTTTGGTTCTGACAACTACAGCTTTATGAACAGAGCCTTTTTTAACTTTGCCATTAGGAAGAGCATCCTTAACGCTAACCACTATCAAATCTCCTACTCCTGCATATCTCCTTTTGGATCCACCAAGAACTTTTATGCATTCCACTCTTTTAGCTCCAGTATTATCAGCTACTAATAACTCTGTCTGAACTTGTATCATTTGTCCAAAACCTCCCAAGTTTTTAATTTGGATATGGGCCTGCTTTCTATTATCTTAACAATATCCCCTTTTTTAAATTTATTTTTTTCATCATGAGCATGGTATCTTTTTGATCTAGAGATAACTTTTCCATAAAAAGGATGTCTAAATCTTCTTTTTACTTCAACAACAATTGTTTTGTTGCTTTTGCTACTTACTACAGAGCCTTGCAAAATTCTCTTGGTCATTTTTTATTCCCAATATTATTATAAAGCCTAGCGATAGTTTTTTTTATTTTTGTAAATTCAGCCATATTTTGTAATTGGCCGTTTATTTTTTTAAATCTCATGTTAAAAAGATCTTTTTTTAATTTTTCAATTTCTCTTACAGACTGATCTTTTGTTAGTTTTTTTGTTTCTTTTTTTTTCATTTTATCGTTTAATAAACTTAGTTTTAATAGGCAATTTTGCTGAAGCCTTATAAAGCGCCTCTCTTGCAACTTCTTCTGAAACGCCATCTACTTCAAACAGTATCCTTCCCGGCTTAACTCTACATGCCCAATATTCCGGTGAGCCTTTCCCTTTTCCCATCCGAACTTCAGTTGGTTTTTTTGAAACCGGAATGTTTGGAAAAATTCTAGACCAAACCTTTCCACTTCTTTGCATGTGTCTTGTTAGAGCCACTCTAGCTGCTTCTATTTGTTTACCAATTACTCTTTCTGGTTGGATAGCCTTCAAGCCATAGGCTCCGTAATTTAAAACTGTTACCCTGGAAGCCTTCCCGTGAATTCTTCCTTTGTGAGCTTTTCTATATTTACTTCTTGTTGGTTGTAGCATCTTTTACCTTGTCAATTTTTTGTTTTTCAATGTCTTTGTTAAAAATTTCCCCTTTATAAATCCACACTTTTACACCAATAACTCCATATGTCGTCAAAGCCTCAGCTTCAGAATAATCTAAGTTTGCTCTTAAAGTATGTAGAGGAATACTTCCTTCCCTTAACCATTCGCTTCTAGCGATTTCGTTTCCAGCAAGCCTACCGCTGACACAAACTTTTATACCTTTAGCTCCCAATCTCATTGTTCCTTGCATAGCTCTTTTCATTGCTCTTCTATACGCAATTCGCTTGACTAATTGTTGAGCAATATTTTCAGCAACTAAATAGGCGTTTAACTCAGGTTTTTTGATTTCTTTAATGTTTACAAATACCTCACTTTCAGTAATTTTAGAAACTCTATTTTTTATTTTTTCAATATCAGAACCTTTCTTTCCAATAACAAAACCTGGTCTAGATGTATAAATGGAAACAAAACATTTTTTTGAAGGACGTTCTATAATTATTTCTGAAACCCCTGCGTTAGTTATATTTTTTCTTATATATTCTCTGATTTTATGATCTTCAATTAAAAACTTGCTGTAATCAGATTTTTTTGCATACCACATTGAGTCCCATGATCTGTTTATACCAAGTCTGAAACCTATTGGATTAACTTTTTGTCCCATTATTTCTTATCTCCTTTTTTTTCTTCTTTTTTCTTTTCCTCTAAAATTATTGTTACTCTACTATAAGGTTTTTTAATTGCAGCCGCTCTTCCTTTGGCCCTAGGTCTAAATCTTTTCATAACTATAGATTTTCCAACAAAAGCTTCTTTTACATATAAATTGTCGATATCATATTGATAGTTATTTTCTGCATTAGATATTGCTGATTTAACTGTTTTTTTGATATCGTGGGCAACTCTTTTTCTTGCAAATTCTAAATCTCTAATTGCTATGTCTGCTTTCTTTCCTTTAATAAAATTAAGTAGCAAATTTGCCTTTCTAGCTCCGCTTCTAACATTTTTATTGACCGCTTTTACTATGTTGTTTTTTTCACTCATTTAGTATCCTTTTTTGGTGCTGCTCCTGGTGCTGCTTTTGGTGCTGCTCCTGGTGCTG
>CEUZ01250895.1_pt1 | contig 11582 bp, 8 predicted proteins | sample 361511 | NCBI WGS metagenome assembly CEUZ01 (sample SAMEA2622822, study PRJEB7988) | marine metagenome | biome: marine biome (ENVO:00000447); feature: surface water layer (ENVO:00002042); material: "saline water (ENVO:00002010), including plankton (ENVO:xxxxxxxx)" | depth 5 m
TTAGACGCGACAGATACCTTTTCTGTTGGACAATGGCAAAAGCTTGCCTTAACAGAAATTGCTTCAGCCACTGAAAAAGGCAAAAGATCAATTCTGGTAGGCGGTACGGGTTTATATTTTAAATCTTTAGTAGAAGGTATAGCAGCTATTCCAGAAATTCCTAGCGCTATAAGAGCTTCATCACGGGAATATTTTAAACAAATAGGAAAACAAAAATTTCACGCGGAGCTTCTATCACGTGATCCAGTAATGGGGCAAAGAATTAGCTTTGGCGATTCCCAACGTATGGTACGTGCGTGGGAAGTTTTTGAAGCTACAGGTCAGTCTCTTTCTTATTGGCAGGGATTGCCTACTGAAGCTCCAAAATTAAACTTTTTAATGATTGTGTTAATGCCGCCTCGTGAACAAGTATACTTAGCGTGCGAAGATAGGTTGGATAAAATGATCAATGAAGGGGTGCTTAGCGAAGTCAGAAAATTGACTCATAGGGCCAACGTTGAAGAAATTGACCCGAGTTCGCCTATTTTTAAGGCTATTGGATATACTGAGTTAAGTTCCCACCTTGAAGGGAAGTTGTCTATTGAAGATGCGTTGTTGGCTGCGAAGCAAAAAACACGACGTTATGCAAAACGACAAATGACTTGGTTTAGAAATCAATTTTGTGGTGTTGAAACGTCATTGGCCCCAAATATAAGGATTTTGAAATATTCTTGCGCTAATCATGAAAAAATCTTTTCGAATATATCTTGAAGTAGAGTAAATATTTCTATAATTTCGCCGTCCTGCTAATGAAGAATATAGAATTATCGGTCTTCCTCTATGATTCTTTGAACTGCAGTCGTGACCTGGTAGTGCTGATTTCAGTGATTAGAACAAAAATATTACTGAGAACCGTTTGGTTTCATTCGTATGGGAGTCTGATGCTTAAATTCAGGCACATTTTTTGTGTTAATATAAAACAGGATGCTTTTTTATGTATTTAAATATTTATCAGAAAGGTGCTAATAAATGTCCGATAATATAATGTCGGGTGCAGATATCGTTATAAAGGCTCTAGCGGATCAGGGTGTCGAGGTAATTTTTGGTTATCCAGGTGGCGCCGTATTGCCACTTTATGACGCAATATTTAAGCAAAACTCCATCCGACACATTTTAGTGCGTCATGAACAAGGCGCTGTACATATGGCAGAGGGTTACGCTAGGTCTACTGGAAAGGTTGGCGTAGTTTTAGTTACTTCGGGTCCAGGTGCAACAAATGCTGTAACGGGATTGACAGATGCGCTAATGGATAGTGTGCCTTTGATTTGTCTTACAGGACAGGTCCCAACCCATTTAATTGGAAATGACGCGTTTCAAGAGGCAGATACGACTGGCATAACAAGACCATGCACTAAGCATAACTACTTGGTAAAACATGTCGATGAGTTATCAGGAGTAATGCATGAAGCGTTTGAAGTAGCCAAGTCAGGAAGGCCTGGTCCTGTTGTAATAGATTTGCCAAAAGACGTTCAATTTGCAGAATCTAAATATTTAAGTCCAGAAGAGATAAGCCAACGTCATTATTTCGATAAGGTTACCGGTGATTCAGAAAAAATTTCTGAAGCAATTGAGTTAATAGCTACTGCTAAGAAACCTATATTCTATATAGGAGGCGGTTGTATTAATTCAGGGACTGCTGCGTGCAAAGCAATTGCAGATTTAGTCCGTATTACGGGATATCCGGCAACGACGACACTTATGGGTCTGGGAGCAATCCCTTCTTCATCACCACAATGGTTGGGAATGTTAGGGATGCATGGCACCTACGAAGCTAATCTAGCTATGCACGGCTGTGATGTCATGATTGCAGTAGGGGCGCGTTTTGACGATCGAGTTACGGGCAGGATTGACGCCTTTTCACCTAACTCCAAAAAAATTCATATTGATATCGATCCCAGTTCTATTAATAAAAACGTACCAGTTGAAATACCAATTATTGGAGATGTAGGCGAAGTTCTTTCACAAATGCTAAAAATTTGGGATCAAAAAGCTCCTAATGTTGACTCTAAGGCGCTTAAGAAGTGGTGGAGTGAAATTGATGACTGGCGCGCAGTAAATTGTTTAAAGTATGATCAGGGTCATGAACCCAATGACACAATTAAGCCTCAATATGCGATAGAACGACTTTATGAATTAACCAAAGATAAGGAGACTTTCATAACGACTGAAGTAGGTCAGCATCAAATGTGGGCTGCTCAGTTTTATAAATTTGAAAAACCTAATCACTGGATGACTTCTGGAGGGCTAGGTACTATGGGTTATGGTCTCCCTTCAGCAATAGGTGTTCAAGTTGCCCATCCAAAGAGTTTAGTTATTGATATAGCAGGCGAAGGTTCTACCATGATGAACATTCAGGAGTTGGGAACCATGGCCCAATATAATTTGCCAGTAAAGGTTTTTATCATTAACAACGAGTGGCTAGGTATGGTACGTCAGTGGCAGGAACTATTGCATGGAGGTCGTTATGCCGAGTCTTATTCTGCAGGTCTACCAGATTTTATAAAACTCGCTGAGTCTTACGGTATGACGGGTATGAGGGCAACACATCCTGATGAGGTTGATGACGTGATTAGAAGAATGGTAGATGAGCCAGGTCCCGTCATAGCTGATATAGTTGTTTCCAAGGAAGAAAATTGTTTTCCGATGATACCGGGTGGGGCAGCCCACAATGAAATTTTGCTAGGGTTGAATGAAAGTCAGGAGCAGACTCAGTCTGAAGATGGGATGGTGCTAGTCTAGGATTAATAAGTTTATTTTAGACCCCATATTTGTAAGTACTAATTAATCCTTAACATGGATCTGCGGAGTTTTTGACTATGACAAATGATAATATAGAGCGCCACGTTTTAGCTGTTTTAGTTGACAATGAGCCTGGTGTATTGGCTCGAGTGGTGGGTCTCTTTTCTGGCAGGGGTTACAATATTGAAAGTTTAACAGTAGCGACTGTTAGTGAGGACGACTCTGCTTCACGTATTAACCTTGTTACATCAGGAACGCCAATGATTATTGAGCAGATTAAGGCTCAACTAGAGAGGTTGGTTCCTGTACAAAAAGTAAATGATCTCACAGAAGAAGGACCTCATGTAGAAAACGAATTTGCTTTAATAAAAATTAAAAACTCTGGCCCAGAGAGAAGAGAAGCACTCCGTATTGCTGATATATTTCGCGCTCGTGTAGTCGATACAGCTGTCGAGTCTTTTGTTTTTTCTCTAACTGGCTCGCCGGAGAAAATAGCGAGTTTTCTAGACTTAATGCGTAATTTAGGTGAAGTAGAGATAGCTCGCTCAGGAGTAGTTGCTATAAAACGTGGTAAAAAAACTGTAATAGAAACATAAATTTGGAAAAAACATTATTTTTTTAATCTGCGTTGGCAAACGGTCTCATGAACTGTAGATATAGTCAGCGCTGGGTATATTTACTCAAGTAACTTAACACAAACTGACAGGGAATATTAATCATGCGCGTTTATTACGACCGCGACGCTGATGTAAATTTAATTAAAGGTAAAAAGGTGGCTATCATAGGTTATGGTAGTCAGGGCCATGCGCACGCCATGAATTTGCGCGATAGTGGCGTAACTAGCATTGTTGTCGCTTTACGGGAGGGTTCTTCAAGTGCCTCCAAAGCTGAGGCTGCTGGATTCGAGGTAATGAATGCCGCTGATGCCGCTGCTTGGGCTGATGTGATTATGGTTTTAGTGCCTGATGAGTTACAAGGCGACCTTTATAGAGATCACCTAGAAAAAAACATGAAAGAGAATACTGCTATAGCTTTTGCCCATGGCTTGAATATTCATTTCAATCTAATTGAGCCTCGCGGCGATTTAGATGTATTTATGATTGCCCCTAAAGGGCCTGGTCATACAGTTAGATCTGAATATGAACGAGGTGCTGGTGTGCCATCACTCCTTGCTATTCATCACGATGCTAGCGGTAATTGTCATGATATAGGATTGAGCTATGGGGCAGCGATTGGAGCTGGGAGAGCAGGAATCATAGAGACTACGTTTAAAGAAGAATGTGAAACAGATCTTTTTGGTGAACAAACAGTTTTATGTGGCGGTTTGACTGCTCTTATCCAAGCAGGATTTGAGACATTGGTAGATGCTGGTTACGCTCCGGAGATGGCTTATTTTGAGTGCGTTCATGAGGTTAAATTAATTGTTGATTTGATTTATGAAGGCGGACTAGCCAATATGCGGTATTCTGTGTCTAACACAGCTGAATATGGTGACTATACTCGAGGGCCAAGAATTGTAACTGATGAGACACGAAAAGAAATGAAACGTGTCTTAGCTGAAATTCAGTCGGGTCAATTTACACGAGAATGGATGTTAGAAAACCAAGTCGGTCAAACAGGATTTAAAACCATCAGACGACTTCAGGCCGATCATGGAATTGAAGATGTGGGTCAACGCTTAAGAGATATGATGCCTTGGATAGCTGAAAATGCTCTGGTTGACAAAAGTAAAAATTAATTTTTTCTGATTAAAATGATGACCTTTAGAGTAAACATTTTACTATCGGATTCATGGCTTTTTAATGCTTAATTAACAAAATGGTTGCGATTAACGCCTTAAAAGGCCTAAAACACTATCTGTATCAATAGTTTCTGTAGAAACTATTTGGGTATATACGTATATCAATTCGTTATGTTATTGGCTTTATTTAATCTTGCTTTTGTCTTTTGACTGGATTGCTGCGGATGCACGTTATAAGTCTTGGAATATTGCGTTATGATGGTTAGTTGAAACAATCTTGTTTGGAATTTGACTGATGGCTAATAAATCAAATAAGTCAGTTGGTGGTACGGAGCAATTGCTAGCCAGCGATTCCGATCATGTTCGGATATTTGATACAACACTCCGTGACGGAGAACAGTCTCCCGGTTGTTCTATGAATTTAGAGGAGAAGGTTCGGGTTGCATTGATACTAGAGGAAATGGGGGTTGATATTATTGAGGCAGGGTTTCCTATCGCCTCAAATGGAGATTTTGACGCTGTTCGAGAAGTTGCTAAAGCTTTAAAGACTAGTTCCGTTGCCGGCCTTGCTAGGGCATCTAAAGTTGATATTGATCGGGCTTGGGAAGCTTTGAAGGATGCAGCTAAGCCACGCATTCATACTTTTTTATCTACAAGTCCACTGCATATGCGCGTCAAACTTCAGATGGAGCCTGAGGAAGTGCATCAAACTATTATCGATAGCGTAACCCATGCTCGTAACCTATGTCCTGACGTTGAGTGGTCACCAGAAGATGGGTCGCGGACAGAGCATGATTTCCTTTGCAGGGTGGTGGAAAGCGCTATTCGTGCAGGAGCTAACACTATTAATATCCCAGATACAGTAGGTTATGCAGTTCCCGAAGAATTCTCTGCTCTAATCAGTATGTTGTTTAACCGTGTTCCGAATATTGACAAAGCGGTTGTATCTGTTCATTGCCACAACGATTTAGGGCTTGCTGTTGCGAACTCGCTTGCGGCAGTTGGTGTTGGTGCAAGGCAGATTGAATGTACGATCAACGGAATCGGAGAGAGAGCGGGAAATTGCGCTTTGGAAGAGGTGGTTATGGCTTTAAGGACTCGACCAGATGCCATGCCTTTTTCTACTAGTATTGACACCACTATAATTACTCGCGCTAGTCATCTCGTTTCCACCATTACAGGATTCGCCGTTCAGCCTAATAAGGCAATTGTTGGTGCGAATGCCTTTGCTCATGAAGCTGGGATTCATCAGGATGGTGTACTTAAAGATGCGCAAACTTATGAGATAATGACCCCGGAATCTGTAGGGTTAACCGAGTCTAATCTTGTAATGGGTAAGCATTCAGGGAGCCACGCTTTTCATGAGAAATTAAAAGATTTAGGTTATGGTGACCTTGGCCAAAATGCCATTAATAGTGCATTTCAGAGGTTTAAAGATCTTGCTGATAAGAAAAAAGATGTATTTGATGAGGACATAATAGCTCTCGTTGATGATACGATACAACATACAAGTGACCGTATTAAGTTTGTGTCACTACAAGTTGTTGCTGGTTCTAAAGGTCCTCAAACAGCTGATTTAGAATTAGAGATTGATGGAGAGTTAGCTAAAACAAAGTCAGATGGAAATGGGCCTGTTGATGCAGTTTTTAAGGCCATTAAGGCTCTATGTCCCCATACTGCTACTCTACAATTATATCAGGTGCATGCTGTGACAGGGGGAACCGATGCTCAGGCAGAGGTCACCGTTAGATTAGAAGAGCAAGGTAAAACCGTTAATGGACAGGGAGCTGATGCAGATACTCTGGTGGCGTCTGTAAGGGCCTATCTACATGCCCTTAACAAGTTGAGCACAAAAAGAGAAAAGACTGCACCTAAAGCGCTTTCTGCGTAATTATTGTCTTGAGTGGGTTGTTACTGTGACCCAGTGTTAATTGTCTGTTTGATAGTGGGCGTTGGTTAAAGAGGTCATAAAAGATGTTGTCTCGAATATTTAAGATAGGAGCCATGTCATCAGATATGGCAATTGATCTCGGAACAGCGAATACTTTGGTATACGTTAAAGGGCGGGATATTGTTTTGAATGAACCCTCGGTCGTAGCAATTACCGATTCTAAAGGGGGACGTAAGAGTGTTCTTGCTGTTGGTAATGAAGCTAAACAGATGCTCGGTCGTACTCCTGGTAACATCCAAGCAATTAGACCTCTTCGTGATGGAGTGATTGCTGATTTTGAGGTTGCTGAAGAGATGATCAAAGAGTTTATTCGTAAGGTTCATAATCGAAGAGGTTTTCATAGCCCTCGAATTGTTGTTTGTGTGCCGTCTGGGTCTACTGCTGTGGAACGCCGAGCAATTCAAGATTCGGCAGAGAGTGCAGGCGCTCGCAAGGTTTGGCTAATCGAAGAACCGATGGCTGCCGCTATTGGTGCAGGACTACCAGTTACTGAGCCAACTGGCTCAATGATTATTGATATTGGTGGTGGTACTACGGAAGTAGCAGTCTTGTCTCTTGGGGGGATTGTTTACTCACGCAGTGTTCGCGTTGGTGGAGATATGATGGATGAAGCGATTATTGGCTACATACGTCGCAACCATAATATGACAGTTGGAGAGAGTAGTGCAGAACGAATTAAAATTGAAATCGGTTCTGCGTGTGCTCCAGAAGAAGGAGATGGCCGTACTATTGAGATCAAGGGCCGTGATTTGTTGGATGGGGTGCCTAAAACATTAGTTATATCTGAGCGTCAGATAGCTGAGAGCTTAGTTGAGCCTATTGGACAGATCATTGAAGCTGTGAAGAGTGCACTCGAGAACACCGCACCAGAGCTATCCTCAGATATTGTAGATACTGGTATTGTGTTAACTGGAGGTGGGGCTTTATTGAGTAACCTTGATTATGTCCTTCGACATGCGACAGGGTTACCGATATCAATTGCAGATGATCCGCTGACCTGCGTAGTACGTGGGACGGGAAAAACACTAGACGATCCAAAAAGATTCAAAGGAGTGTTAGAAAGTATGTATTAACTTTTTTTGAATCATGGTTGTTAGGTGGAGGAATTGGAGTGATTAAGAGAGGTAGCAAAGTTACAGTTATTGGATTGGCGTTACCAATTCGTATCTGGGCACAGAGGTTTGCGCTTCTGGGCTTTTTATCACTTTCTTTTGCTCTTGTTATTTTTAGTAGATCCGATTGGACTGGAATTCAACAGTTTCGTGTTACCATTGTCGATACTGTCTCACCTATATTGTATGTTTTGAATCAACCTGTTGAAGCCTTAAGTAACGCAACTAATGCTGTAGAAGGCTTTTTTTCAATTTATACTGATAACCAACGACTTCGAGAAGAAAATGCAAGACTTTTGCAATGGGTTCATGAAGCACGGAGGTTGGGGCTAGAAAACGCTACCCTAAGGGCGCAGTTGGCATATGTACCTGATAAAAGAACGCATTTTGTTACCGCCAGAGTTGTTGCAGATACAGGAGGTACATTTTTTCAATCAATATTAATTAATGCTGGTGCACGAGAGTATGTTCGTCTCGGACAAGCCGTTGTTTGGCATGGAGGTCTGGTTGGTAGAATAGTTGAAGTTGGTGAGCGCACTTCTAGAGTGTTGCTTATGATTGATATAAATTCGCGCATTCCTGTTATGATTCAATCAACTGGTGACAGAGCGATTTTGAAAGGAAATAACTCTTCCCAACCGAGATTAGAATTTTTGCCTGGGAATTCTCCAATTTCTCCGGGAGATTGGGTTGTTACGTCTGGACATGGAGGCGTTTACCCTCCTGGAATCGCGGTCGGAGCTGTTTCCCAAATATCGGATGGAGTTATTACTTTACAACCAATGGTAGAATGGTCAAAACTAAGCCAAGCAATAATTCTAGATTTCGGCGTTAATGGAATTATACCGCCTCCTGAGAGATTGCCTGCCTCGTCAAAACTATTAAAGAAATGAACACATTATCTATATTTTTATGGTTAAAGAGTGGCTTGGTTAATATTTTACCCACATGCATGACATTTCTCTTTGTTTTGATTGGATATTTACCTTGGCCAATTAGTTTTTTTGCTGAAATAGTTCCTGCCTTTGCAATAATCTCATTATATTATTGGGTGGTATTTCGACCTGACTTAATACCTTATTTTGTAGTTTTTGGATTGGGAATATTGCAAGACGCCATATCAGGAGCTCCTTTTGGCCTACATGCCATTGTTTATCTTGTAGTTAGGGCGCTGGTCGTTAACCAACGGCGCTTTATAATTGGAAAACCATTTTGGGTGTTTTGGGTTGCGTTTGGCTTAGTTTCTTTTATCGCTGGGTTACTGTCCTGGTGCTTGGCCTCATTATACAGAGGGGCGCTATTACCAACTGATGCTCCTTTAATAGCCTTGATTATGACCGTAACACTTTTCCCGCTAATTGCATGGATATTATTACAAGTACAACGAAAAATCGTTGGTACGATGGGTGCGTGATGTTGAATCGCAAAGGAGAGCGTTCGAGAATGTTCTCGAGGAGAGCGGCTATACTCACTGGAGGAAAGTTTGTTTTACTCTCAGCTCTAATTGGTCGAATGTACCATCTTCAAGTTACGGAAGCAGATAGATTCCAGTTATTAGCAGAAGAGAATAGAATAAACTTGAGACTTCTTTCCCCTGATAGGGGCCATATACTTGATCGTTTTGGAGTGCCATTAGCTATTAATCAACAAAACTATCAGGTGTTAGTAAAGTCGGAAAATACTCCTGATATCAAGGACACTCTCAAAAAATTAGGCAAGCTCATTCAATTGTCAGAAACTGATAATGAAAAAATTTTAAACGAAGTATCTCAAAGTAAGCAGTTTGTTCCTGTTCTAATACGTGAATTTTTAAACTGGGAAGATGTAGCGCGTATAGAAGTGAATGCCCCTGATTTGCCAGGAGTGTTTATTCAAGTTGGTTCAAAAAGACACTATCCCAAGGGAGAAGCTGTTTTTCATTTGCTGGGATATGTTGGAGCCGTATCCGCTAAGCAACAAACAGGAGATCGTTTACTGGAATTACCTGGTTTTCGAATAGGACGAAGTGGAGTTGAAAAAAAATTTGATTTAGCATTACGGGGTCAAGCTGGATCTAGTCAACTTGAAGTTAATGCACTAGGGCGTGTTATTAGAGAAATAACTAGAACTGAGGGGCAATCTGGGGAAACATTAATTTTAACAATTGACTCATCTTTACAGCAAGCGGCCATGGAGGCTCTTGGAGATAATACAGGTTCTATAGTAGTTCTAGATGTGGATACAGGTGCAACTATGGTTCAAGCTTCCACACCCAGCTTTGATCCTAATAGCTTTGTGGATGGTCTGACCGAGGCCGAGTGGAAAAAGCTTGTAGATGATGAAAAGGCACCTTTACGCAATAAAGCTATAGCAGGTGAGTATGCTCCTGGTTCAACTTTTAAAATGATAGTCGCTCTTGCCGCTTTGGAGGCTGGTCTTATAAATGAGAAAACGAAGTATTTCTGTAAAGGGAGTATAACACTAGGTGATGGTAAGTTTCACTGTTGGAAAACAGCAGGTCATGGCGAAACGAATTTGAGAAAAGGAATCGCACAATCTTGTGATGTCTATTTTTATGAATTATCACGTAGAGTTGGAATAGATAGAATAGCAAATATGGCAAAACGCTTTGGGTTGGGCCAACTACTTGAGATAGATATGCCAGGGTCTCGTCCCGGCGTAATCCCTACAAAGGCATGGAAGAATGCCGTTATTGGAAGTCCGTGGGTTCAAGGGGAAACTCTTCTCACAGCTATAGGGCAGGGGTTTGTTCTTGCTACGCCGATGCAGCTAGCGACGATGGTAGCTCGTATCGCAAACGGAGGAAAAGCAATAACTCCTTACATAGCCAGAGACGTGATTACAGATGATAGATTGAGCGGTAGAGCTAATAAAGCTCATGCCGATATAGGTGTAAATAAAAACCATATTAAAATTATAAAAAAGGCAATGGCTGCTGTTACCAACTCACAATGGGGCACTGCATATCGTGCTCGAATTATGGTCCCGGGTATGGGTATGGGTGGTAAAACTGGAACATCTCAGGTTAGAAGGATCAGCCAAACAGAAAGAGATAAAGGAATTTTAAAAAATGAACAATTGCCATGGCGGCATCGAGATCACGCTTTGTTTGTTGGTTTTGCACCAATAAAGAATCCCCGATATGCAGTATCTGTTGTAGTTGAACATGGAGGAGGAGGTTCAGCAGTAGCTGCGCCAATAGCTCGAGATATTATGGTTGCGACTTTGAAGCGTGATCCTGCAGGGCAGGCCCCTGGAGCCTACGTTATTGAATCAAGAACAAATGATAGAGGGATTTAAATTATAATGTCACGTGGCGGAAACTTTGGTTCGATAGAACTTACTCTACGGGAAAAACTAATTCGTTTAAATTGGGAAATGTTCGTAATAATTTTGCTCATAGCGTGCATCGGTTTCGCTATGCTTTATTCTGCTGCAAATGGGAGTTTAAGCCCTTGGGCATCTAAACAAATGTTTCTGTTCTCCTTAGGTATGGTTTTAATGGCCTTTGTTGCAATAATAGACATTAGGTTTTGGTTAAAATTATCGTATTTAGTTTATGGCTTCAATTTGTCTCTTTTACTAATTGTTGAAGTATTGGGCTCTGTTGGTATGGGCGCACAACGTTGGTTAGATGTTAGCCTTTTTCAGTTTCAACCGTCGGAGACTATGAAAATAGCATTAGTTATGGCGCTTGCTCGATATTTTCATGGCTTAGAAACATATGATGTTGGACGTATTCGTTTTTTAGTTATTCCGTTATTTTTAATTGCAATTCCAATAATTCTAGTTTTACGACAGCCTGATCTAGGTACTGCCGGCGTATTAGGACTTTTAGGAGCGGTAATGTTATGGCTTGCAGGAGTTCGCCTTTGGCATTTCTTTGGCTTTGCGTTGTGTGTTGTTGCTTCTATCCCTATTGGATGGCAATTATTACACTCATATCAGAAACAACGTGTAATGACGTTTTTGGACCCTGAATCAGATCCACTTGGTTCGG
>CEUZ01036983.1_pt1 | contig 11574 bp, 9 predicted proteins | sample 361511 | NCBI WGS metagenome assembly CEUZ01 (sample SAMEA2622822, study PRJEB7988) | marine metagenome | biome: marine biome (ENVO:00000447); feature: surface water layer (ENVO:00002042); material: "saline water (ENVO:00002010), including plankton (ENVO:xxxxxxxx)" | depth 5 m
TTCCAGATATAATAATATAATGGCTATGTATATTCATCCTAAATAGGATCATACAAGTGTGGCTTTATATTACTCTTCAAAAATATTCTTAAGCATGGAGATAAGATGACTATTCAGAATCCAGAGAACGAAAACCCTTCAGAACCATGGTTAACCTACAATCGAGCGCTGGTGGTAATGGCACATCCAGACGACGCAGAATTTGGGTGTGGAGGAACTCTTGCAAAGCTTGTAAACAATGGTATGGAATTGGCCTATGTAGTTTGCACCAACGGAAACAAGGGCAGCAATGACCTGACAATGACCTCGGATCGATTGGCTGTCATACGAGAGTCTGAGCAAAGAGGAGCTTGTTCAGTAATCGGAGCACGAGAAGTAACCTTTTTAGGCTACGGAGACGGAGAACTAGAGGCCAGCGTAGAACTCATAGGAAAAATTGTTAGAGAAATAAGAAAATTTAAGCCAGACATAGTTATCTGTCAGGACCCTTGGAGAGGCAGGCATAACCACAGAGACCATCGCAATGCAGGGCAGGCTACCTTCGATGCCGTTTACCCATACGCCCGAGATCACCTTCATTTTCCAGAGCAATTAGAATCAGGTCTTGAAACCCATAAAGTATTAGAAATATACGCTACTATGACCGAAAATCCTGACGTTATAGTGGATATATCAGACTCCATACACCATAAAATTAATGCACTTAAAGAGCACAAGAGTCAAATCGGTGACCCTGATGCTTTAGAAGAGCGTATACTTAGCAACACATCAGAGCTGGCTAAAACCCACGGATTCGAGTACGCCGAAGGTTTCAGAAGACATACGTTCAGTTTTGGAAGGGCACCCACGCCGAAAACCCAATCCTAAACAGATATATACTATGAATGCCCCCAAAATTCTTTCTCTATCTTGGGTAAGTTATAACGGCAAGATTATCGTTATATCAAAATCTCTTAACACTTTCGCCCACGCTTTTATTGCCATATTGCTAGGTATATATCTAGCTGATATCGGATTCACAATTATCCAAGTCGGGGCCTTCTTCAGTGCTGGAGTAGCTGGAGGTGCAGTTTTTGCCTTTTGCGTGGGCATATTTGGAGACAGGATAGGAAGACGACGTCTTCTAATAATTTTCACTGGGATTACTGCAATTTGTGGATCTATCCTGGCAGTTATAGATCATTTCCCATTACTTATGATTGTGGCTTTTATTGGCAATTTTGACGGAAAAGATGGTCAAGGTAGTTCTCAGGCACTACTACCAATAGAACAAGCAAGTTTATCGGACGCTTCATCACCAAACAGAAGAACTGATCTTTTCGCTCTTTATAGGATATCCGCTACTATATGTGCTGCGTTCGGAGCCCTAGCCGCAGGAATACCAGAGATATATAGACAGATTTTTGGATTAAGCGCATTATTCTCAATACAGATTATGTTCTTTACGTTTTCTGCAATATTGGTAACTAGCACTATCTGTTATTCTAGATTGTCTATTGAATTAGAGGTCTCAAAACCAAGTGCAAAATGGGTGAATCCGTTCAAGCTTCCCTCCCGAAATATTATATTCACACTCGTAGGTCTTTTTAGTTTGGATGCTTTTGGCGGATCTTTGATAATACAAAGTTTAGTAGCTTATTGGTTCAAATCCAATTTTGGACTTGATGTTGGTTCTTTAGCATTAGTGTTTTTCTTCTCTCACATATTTTCAGCTACATCATTATGGATATCCGCGAAACTAACTAATAGATTCGGAGCAATAAACACAATGGTGTTCACACATATACCGGCAAATTTATTTCTACTGGCAGCAGCCTTCGCTCCAAATGCAACTATAGCGGTTATACTCTGGCAATTAAGATCATTCTTGAGCCAAATGGACGTACCACCAAGGGATTCCTATACAATGGGCATACTGGAATCTGAAGAACGTGTATCCATGGCTAGCATGCATGTAGTGGGCAGAAACGTAACCGGAACTATAGGCCCTTCAACTTCCACGATATTATGGCAATTCATGGGGGCTGGTGCCCCGTTTATATTCGGAAGCATTACGAAGATAACTTATGACATAATACTCTACGCTATGTTTCGCAACATAAAACCCAAATGAAAATCTCCAAACCCAGGTTGTAAAATAATGGGGATCGCTATAATATTGAACCTCTGATATCTGTAAAACTATCTACTACCACATCGAATCTAGCAGTGTCACCAGAATCTTCACCTTTCCCGCATCCAAATTCATCTGGTCTATATACATAACATGTTTTTATCCCGATAGATTTAGCTGCATCTAAATCATAACTATGCGAAGCAACCATCAATGTTTGCTCAGGTTCACACCCCAATAAACTGATAGCCTCTATATAAACTCTGGGATCTGGTTTATATGTCCCAAATAATTCAGTTGATAATATACAATCCCACGGCAAGTCGGCGTTTTTTGCTAAGTCTAACAACATGGAATAGTTACCATTAGACAAAGTGGTTATCACATGATTCTGCTTTAAGTCGTGCAATCCCGGCTTCACATCCTCCCAGGCACTCAACCAATGCCACGATTGATTAAATATGATTCTTTCTTCTTCGGAAATGCCTGAGGCGTCAAGATCTGATAGCAGTTGATTAAGAACTTCGAAATGTATCGAATCCATAGATAAATATTCTCTTGCACCCTCTGAAACCTGTTTTTGTAGATTTCTGAATCCTGATCTCCAATTATTAGCAAACTTGATATGATCAAATGCTATACTGTTTCGTCGAGCAAAAAAAAAGAACACTCATTTACGATAGACTTGTGCCAGTCAAAAACGGTTCCAAATACGTCGAACATTATTGTATTTATCTTATTCTTACCGATCATAAATAATCATCAATCCACATATTAAGATGTGGATACCTTGTCTATTTTTGAATATTGCTTGCTTCCTACTATGATATTAGCATAGTATTTCTCAGTTGCCTGATTATAGTTCTCACGTGAATTTTCTTTACTGAAGTTTTGCCAGGAGGTTTTTCTGTCTAAGAATCGTCACAAACCCAGAATATTCTATGGGTGGTACATAGTAGCCGCAAGTATAGTGTTGAACTCCTACATAGGAATGGCAATATGGCAGGGGTTCACAGCATTCTTTCTACCGATACTTAGAGACTTCGGTGTTTCAAGAACACTGCTCTCTGGAGCTTTTTCAATCCGACAAGTCGAGAGTGGATTTCTATCTCCGTTAGTAGGATACATAATAGACAGAACCAGCCCTCGGAAAGTAATCATAATCGGAATCTTGATGTCTGGGCTTGGATTAATACTCACTGGACTATCAACAAACATTATCAATTTTTATCTAGCGTTCATACTTATGTCTGCTGGAGTAAGTTTCTCGAACCACTCAGTCGCATGGTCGGTAATGGTTACACGATGGTTCAATAAGAAACGTGGGCGTGCCACTGGTTTGACTTTTATGGGTGGTGCATTTGGTGGACCTAGTTTGATATTTATAGCCATCTTATTGGAGTCCTATGGTTGGCGTTCATCGGTAATTATATTAGGTATAGGAATGTGGGCGATAGGTATACCCCTTGCATTGGTAGCTCGGTCAAGACCCGAAGATTATGGTTATCTTCCTGATGGTGATACAGAAATCGATAGCGACATTGAAACAACAAATGTGACACAGGAACATGATACTTATTTCACTCTTAAACAAGCTATGAGCAGTAAGTATTTTTGGGGCATAATAGCTGTATTCAGCACTCAGTCCATTAGCATACAAGGGTTACTAACACACCAAATAGCTTACTTGGAGGGCATCGGTTTTAGTACAACTGTAGCTGCTTCAACTGTAGGCATATATTTCGGAGTGAGCGGTATTGGCAGATTCATCGTAGGGTTTCTGACAGATCGGTTTGATTGGCAGAGGGTCTTCATAGCCATGGTTATAGGTCAAGTTATAGGTTTAATCATGCTCGCCAATGTATCCATTTATCCTCACGCAGCTGCAGCTGCGTTGTTTATGGGATTTAGTCATGGAATGATGGTACCTATAAGATTAATAATAAGCAGTAAATTATTCGGTACCAATAATTTGGGTTCTATTTGGGGAACTGTAGATGGCATTACTCTGGCACTAGGAGTTATAGGACCTGTATATCTAGGTTGGACTTTTGACACCTTCGGTTCCTATGTGCCAGCTTTATACATTTTGTCTTTTGTTTTGTTTACCGCTATACCAATGATACTAATAATATTCAGCAAAAAGAGCGAATAATGGTCGGGGTGATTGGATTCGAACCAACGACCCCTCGCACCCCATGCGAGTGCGCTACCGGACTGCGCCACACCCCGACACTACCACAAGAATAACATGAATTCATAATGCAAATAAACCGCAACAAACTTGAAGAATCTCATGTACCATTAACGTTTAAACTAGTCTTCTTTCATCCGATCTCATTTCCTCAATAATTGCTCGCAAACCCTAGCCACATTCAATAATTCATCTATGACTACATATTCTCTTACTGTGTGGGCATTATATGATCCTATACCTATTACGGCGGAATCTATACCGCGAGAGATAAATATGTTACCGTCCGACCCTCCTCCAGAGTGGATCATCTCGTGTTGCAGACCCAGGGTCTTAAGAGCATTTATCACTCTTACTACGCTAGGCTCAAAGCCTGTTCTGGAATATGTCTCATAATCTAACTCGAAATTTAAGTCTATATTGGAATCTGGAAATTCTAGCTGTGTTTCGTTTACCATATCTTTCACTCTAGAAGACAACATTTCTATAGTATCGTGATTTTGACTTCTAAACTCTCCCTTAATCAAGGCCGTTTCCGGAACCGCATTTGTCACACTGCCACCCTCCAAAACACCTATGTTAAACGTGGTAGTATCATCTATTCGTCCCTGAGGGAGCCTGTTTATCAGCTCAGATGCTATTTTAATGGCAGAAACACCTTTTTCGGGTTCCACTCCAGCATGTGCTGCCCTGCCTTTAACGTTAACTTCAAAACGCATATGAGTTGGACTCGCAGAAGTTATCTGAGTAACGGCACCTCTTCCGTCGAATACTATTGCTTCTTTGGAGGTTATCTTTGAATAATCCAAATTGCGTGCACCAACCAATCCAATTTCTTCTTCTTTAGTGAAAGCTATCTCAAAATCTATTCCAGCTTTCCCGTCTTCTATTAACGAAGTAATCCCCTCAATTACAGATGCTACACCCGCTTTACAATCGGCCCCTAATATAGTTGTATCCTGTGACACTATGTACAAACCGTCCACCCTTGGATGAATGCCGCGTCCCGGTTCAACTGTATCCAGATGTGCAGACAACAGTATGGGATTATCGCATCCCGAATGGCCAAGAAGATTACCATAACTGTCTATTTCACATTGAACTCCTAGAGACTCCAGTCTCCTTTTTACTTCTTCTATGATATTTGACTCTTCCCCGGATGGGCTATCTATTCTTATCAGGTCAAACAACGTCTCTAATAGCCTTTCTTTTCTTATCATCTAATAATCCTCCTGTATGTATAGTCTACTTCCTTCTACCAATCCCCCAAAATGATATCCAATTTAATCTTCACTCATAGCTATTCTAGGATTGCAGATATCACAATTATCTGATAGTATTTGCGCGGATGGTCGCACAGGCGATCCAATGCTTGTTGGAAGAAAGGATTAGGTTAAGAGATGGCTACAAAAAGAGCAGCTTCCGAAAAACTGGAAGAGCTTCGCAAACTACGTGAGAGGGCTGCCCTGGGTGGGGGCCAAGAACGTATAGATCAACAACATGCTAAAGGTAAATTAACTGCCAGAGAACGTGTCGCAGCACTGCTTGACGAAGGCTCTTTCCAAGAAATAGACCCGTTTGTAACCCACAGATCTACTGAAATGGGTTTATCAGAGAAACAGTTCCTTGGCGATGCAGTAGTAATTGGATATGGAAAAGTGAACGGCAGACTTACATTTGTATTTGCCCAAGATTTCACAGTATTGGGAGGATCCGTGTCCGAAGTAGTTGGTGAAAAGATAGCTAAGATAATGGATTTAGCCGCAAAAAACGGAGCTCCTATAGTTGGACTGAATGACTCTGGTGGAGCAAGGATCCAAGAAGGGGTCACAAGTCTTGCAGGATACGGGGAAATATTCCTACGTAACACACTATTCTCCGGAGTAATACCTCAGATTTCAGTGATAATGGGCCCAGCCGCTGGTGGAGCAGTTTATTCCCCTGCCCTAACCGACTTTATATTTATGGTGAATGGCATTGGACAAATGTACATCACTGGACCCGACGTGATAAAAGCTGCTACGGGAGAAGAAATAAGTCACGAGGATCTTGGAGGAGCACTAACTCATTACTCCAAAAGTGGTGTGGCTCACTTCGCATACGAAAACGAATGGGATTGCCTGCATCAAGTCAGAGAACTTCTATCTTATCTGCCTCAAAATAATGCAGATGACGCTCTTATCTTGAACGCCACAGATCCTTCTGACAGGATATCGTCTACTTTAAGGGATATCGTACCTGAAGATTCTTCTCAATCCTATGACATGAATGAGTTGATAGCGGAAATAGTAGACCACGGTGCGTTTTTGCAGGTCCACGAAGGCTTCGCCCCTAATATAATAGTCGCATTCGCCAGAATGGAAGGTAAAACGGTAGGTATAGTTGCTCAACAGCCAAACCATCTTGCTGGAGTCTTGGATATAGACGCATCTGTTAAAGCCGCAAGATTTGTACGTTTTTGTGACGCTTTCAGTATACCGATAGTGACACTAATTGACGTACCAGGTTTTCTTCCCGGTTCTGACCAAGAACACAGAGGAATAATAAGACACGGAGCTAAACTTTTGTACGCATATGCCGAGGCTACCGTCCCTAAGGTTAGTGTCCTAATAAGAAAAGCTTATGGTGGGGCATACATAGTTATGAGCAGTAAACATCTTAGAGGAGACATCAATTTCGCCTGGCCCTCCGCAGAAATAGCGGTAATGGGTCCTGATGCAGCAGTAAACGTAATTTACCGGGACGAGATCAAAAAAGCTGAAGACCCTCAAGAAACTCGAGCCGCCCTTCGAAAAGAATATGATGAAAGGTTTGCAAATCCATATATCGCCGCAAGCTTGGGATATATTGACGATATTATTGACCCTTCAGAAACAAGGTCCCGGATCATAGGTGCGCTTTCTATGCTCAAGAATAAGAGGGAAAGTCTACCTCCCAAAAAGCATGGAAGCATACCACTCTAACAAATGACTTTAATTCAATCCATTGGCGATAAGTCGTTTTTTATACAACTTGGTTTTGATGCATTAATGCTAAAACCCCACAGTACCAGATTATGATCTATGGATTGTAATCTTGCACTAGTAATCTTTTGAAATAGGCAACAACAAAAATGGCAGAAAATATAGGGTCAAACCCTCTAAAAATTACCGATACTACAATGCGAGACGCTCACCAAAGTCTAGCAGCCACCAGGATGCGTACCAGGGAAATGGAAAACATAGCGCCCGAGATGGATGAAGCCGGGTTCTGGTCTGCAGAAGTTTGGGGTGGCGCCACGTTTGACGTAACAACGAGATTTTTGGGAGAAGATCCTTGGGAAAGATTAAGAATACTTAAGAAACTTATGCCCAAAACACCTCTACAGATGTTGCTTAGGGGTCAGAATTTGGTTGGTTACCGGAACTATGCTGATGACGTCGTCAAAGAATTTGTTAAACATTCTTCAGATGAAGGAATGGACGTTTACCGAGTGTTTGACGCAGTGAATGACGAGCGTAATTTCGAAACGGCCGTCCAAGCTATAAAAGATAATAAAAAACATTTCCAAGCTACCATATGCTATTCGGTCACAGAGTCACATATGGGTGGAGATGTTTTCAATCTGGAATACTTTGTAAGTAAAGCGAAAATATTTCAAGACATGGGAGCAGACAGTCTTTGCGTAAAAGATATGGCAGGAATACTTGCACCTTATGATGCTTTCGAGCTAATAAAGGCTTTAAAAGAAAATATCGACCTGCCTTTACAGCTACATACCCATTATACAAGTGGTATGGCATCTATGACAGTTTTAAAGGCAATAGAAGCCGGTCTAGACATAGTTGATACATGTCTATCACCATACGCCATGAGAACTTCCCAACCAGCTATTGAACCGCTATTAGTAACTTTACAAAATAGTGAAAGAGCCACTGGGTTGGACTTGGCACATCTGCTAAAACTATCAGAATATTTTGAAGAGATAGCACCTTTAATAAGTAGTCATTTCGACACTAGCAAAGCTTCCATAGTAGACCCAGCGGTTTTGAATCACCAAATCCCGGGAGGAATGGCAAGCAATTTGATTTCTCAGCTAAAAGAAGCTGACGCCCTAGACCGGCTAGGGGAAGTCTACGAAGAACTCCCTTTGTTGCGGAAGGAATTAGGAACTCCACCATTGGTCACTCCAACGAGTCAAATCGTTGGTACTCAGGCGGTACTTAACGTATTGTTTGGTAGATACGAGATGGTGTCTAGCCAAGTAAAAGATTTGGTTTATGGTTTGTATGGCAAAACACCTAAACCTATAGACCCAGAAGTAACCAAAAAGGTATTAAAAGGCTACGAACGAGGGGAACAGCCTGTAACTGGCAGGGCAGCCGATTTTTTGGAACCAGAACTTGAGGATGCAAGAAAAGCCACTGAGGGTTTAGCAAAAGACATAGGAGATGTACTTACTTATGCCCTGTATCCAGTGACGGGTCTAAGATTCCTGAGATGGAAATATGGAGAAGAGCCTATTCCAGATGAGATCAAAGCAAAAACACTGGAAGAAGTAAAAGCAGAAATTGAGGCCGAGAAAGATCTATTGGCCAAGATAAAAGCAGGAGATCTGCCATTGGCACCAGTATTCAACAATAACTCGGGCAGTAGAACGTTTAACGTCCAAGTAGGACAAGAAATATATCAAGTACAAGTGGAAGAATTGAGTGATGGAAGCAACACTATAACCAGTGCCCCAAGACCAATATCCACCACGGCAGTAACACAGCCAGATCCTAGACCAATATCCACCACACCAGTGGCACAGTCAAGTCCAAAACCAATATCAGCTGCGGCCGTAACGCCATCGGTACCTATTTCAGAAGAGACTCAAGGAAATCAAGGTGCCACACCAATACCCGCACCAATGCCAGGCATAGTCCTACGATATGCAGTCGAAGTGGGACAGAAGGTTTCTAAAGGAGATACTGTATTATTTATTGAAGCGATGAAAATGGAAAATGCATTATCATCTCCAGTAGATGGTGTGGTAAAGGCATTGAATATATCTCCTGGAACATGGGTTAAGAAGGATGATACATTAGCATTAATAGGATAATGGTAATATATGGCAAGCATATTAGGTGATTCGGCGGAACCAAAATCTTTAGAGCGGAGGTAATTTATGGGAGAACAGAGAATTGAATCAGCCAAAGAACATTTTGGGGAATTGCTGGGGCAACAGTTAGAACGAATAGAATACCTTAAGACTGAAGCTGAATGGTCAGATTTCAGTACCATAAACCCAATAATTATCGGTATATTGGGTGGAGACGGCATTGGACCTACAATAACCGGTGAGGCTCAAAGAGTACTGGAACACTTGCTACAAGACGAAGTAGCGAGAGGCAAAGTGGTATTTAGAGTAATTGAAGGTCTGACTATAGAAAACAGAGCTGCTCAACTTAAAGCCATTCCAGATGATGTGCTAGAGGAAATTAAGCAGTGCCATGTAACACTTAAAGGTCCTACTCACACACCAGAACAAGGTGATGGATGGCCTAATATAGAGAGTGCTAACGTTGCAATGCGTAAAGCTTTGGACCTCTTCGCTAATGTCAGACCAGTCAGGATACCGAAAGAAAAAATCGATTGGACAATATTCCGAGAAAACACCGAGGATATGTACGCAGTGGGTAGTCAAGGTATAAATGTCTCTGATGATTTAGCGGTTGATTTCAGGGTTATATCTACGCAGGGATCTAGAAGGATACTACAACTAGCTTTCGACCATGCACAACGCACCGGCAAGAATAAGGTTACCGTAGTTACAAAGGCTAATGTTGTCAAAACAACAGATGGCAAATTCTTGGACACAGCACGAGAGGTAGCTGATCAATTCCCAGAACTGGCGTGGGACAGCTGGTATATAGACATTATGACAGCCAAGTTATTGGATTTGGAACGTCGTCATGAATTTGAAGTCATCGCTCTGCCTAACTTATATGGAGATATACTGTCAGACGAGGCCGGACAAATCCAAGGTGGTGTTGGAACAGCAGGAAGTGCAAATATAGGGAAACGTTATGCTATGTTCGAAGCAATTCATGGTTCTGCTCCTAGGATGGTTAAGGAAAATAGAGCACAGTATGCTGATCCGAGCTCTGTAATGAGAGCAGCTGCAATGATGCTGGAGCACATAGGCTTTCAAGAATTAGGATCGAGACTGCATAAAGCACTTGACGTATGTGGGCAATACGAAAGAAAAATCATAATGACCGGAAGAAGTAGCGGGGCCACCGGCACAGAATTCGGAGAATACGTAATGAATACTGTAATCGACCCTACCTTAGAGGCAAGATGGGATGAATATTCCACAAGCTAAACTAGTACTAATTTTATATATTTTATTGGAAAGATTTTGGAGGTATTTACATGCGGAAGAAGATAACTGTAGTAGGAGCCGGCAACGTAGGAGCAACAGTTGCACAACGTTTATTTGAGCGTGGATATGCAGATATAGTGTTAGTGGATATTGTGGAGGGTCTGCCTCAAGGTAAGGCACTCGACATGCTCGAATCCGGCCCCGTATTGGGAACAGATAGCACAATAACAGGAACCAACTCATATGCTGATACTGCAAATTCCGATGTCGCAGTTATAACCGCTGGTATAGCACGAAAACCTGGGATGAGCCGTGATGATCTACTATTCACTAATATGGATATAGTTGGAGGAGTAGCTGAACAAATAGCCAAATACTCCCCGCATTGTATCTTGATTGTGGTATCCAATCCCCTCGACGCGATGGCTCAACAAGCATTGGATGTTACGAAGTTCCCGCGAGAGAGAGTTATAGGCATGGCCGGAATATTAGACACTGCAAGATTTCGGACTTTCCTAGCAACAGAGGTGAATGCTTCGGTAGAAGATGTCCAAGCATATGTATTAGGTGGTCACGGTGATACGATGGTACCTTTGGTTCAATCGACAAATGTGGCAGGCATTCCAATATCAAACCTCCTTAGCAAGGAAGTCCTAGACCCAATAGTGCAAAGAGCACGAGATGGAGGAGCAGAAATAGTTGGACTTCTAAAAACTGGCAGTGCATTCTATGCCCCATCCGCTGCTGTTGCACAAATGGTAGATGCCATAATACTGGATAAGAAAAGAATATTGCCCTGTGCAGCTTACCTGAAAGGTGAATACGGAATAGATGGACTTTACATTGGGGTGCCAGTAAAACTTGGCGCCAACGGTATAGAAGAAGTTATAGAGGTAGAACTTTCAGAAGAAGAAAGAG
>CEUZ01100767.1_pt1 | contig 11574 bp, 9 predicted proteins | sample 361511 | NCBI WGS metagenome assembly CEUZ01 (sample SAMEA2622822, study PRJEB7988) | marine metagenome | biome: marine biome (ENVO:00000447); feature: surface water layer (ENVO:00002042); material: "saline water (ENVO:00002010), including plankton (ENVO:xxxxxxxx)" | depth 5 m
ATAATAGTGCAAAAATAAATATCAAAAACCAATATAGTTGGTTTAAGCCAGTTGTGTTCTCTGGATATTTAAAAGAATACTCTGATAATCTATAATCATTAGTATAATAAGCATATAAAGGAAGAATAATTGAAATAGAAAGAATCATAATTAAAAAAACAATAATAGATAATGTAAAAGTAAACTTTTTAGATAGAATTCTTTCTACATAATGAAAAAAAATTACAATAAAAAAAGATATATGTGTTAATGGAGCTAAATAAACAGTTAGATGTTTAAAACTCTTCTTATGGATCAGACCATAATAATAAAGTGAAATTGCTAAACCATTATGTATACTCACAATATATTGTTTAACAAGCGAAAAGTTGCATATAAAAATTAGGACCACAATCAGACTCTTACCACTTAGCACATATATACTGTATTGCAAAATAAAAGAACTGAAAAATATTACAAGGTTTATGCCTAATGATGGTCCTAAAATAATTCCAATCAATTGTGAAGAAATATGCCAGAAAGGCTCTAAATAAATCAAATAGTATAGACTTGAACTTTGAATCAGAGACCCTAAAATAATAAATCCTTGATTAAACGACCATTCTAATGTGTCTCTATCTTTAACAAATCTACCAAATGGATAAGTAGCCAGCCATATGGAAATTAATAGTGAAAAAAAATAAAATAGATAATCTTTTATACGTGTATTAATAATAGGATTTGGTATAACTAATAAACATTTAATGATTTCATTTTTAAACGCAACTTAAGATAAAGGTTAGTTAAAATTGACTTGAAGTAATTTATTCGCTTTCCATCCATCGAATAAAATTTCATTTCTAAGTGTGGACTAAAAATAAAATAATCTGAAAAAGTTATATTATAATTTAATTCAGTATAATTGATTCTATATTTCCAAGAAATAAAATTAAAACTTAATTGATCTCTATTTGAGTATTCATCTAAAACTTCCCACCATCGATTATTAAATTTAATTATTTCATTATCTGATAAGTTTCTTATTATGACTGTAGTATCAACTAATCCATAATTTGATGGAAATCCGGATTTTTTGTAGTAGTTGATTTGTTTATTTATAATATTATTTGATTCTTTACCAAAAAGTTTAATGTATTTTGCTTCTTTATATATACAATCTCTCTGTTGATGAGAATGCAAAAACATACTTCCATTTTTACAATATTTATTAATAAACTCAACAACTGAACCGTTTATAGCACAAGATCCATCGACCCATAATATTTTTTTACAATTCTTAAAAAAAAGGTGTGGTAATATTTTAAATAATCTAGCCGTTCTTCTTGGGTCTCTATAAAGTGTATCAATATAAATAAATCTCCAATTTTCAGATGAAAGATCCTTATTGTTAGTAAAACAATAATATCTAATATTTTTATCAACTATTTCAACTTCTTTTAGTTTATCGTAATTATTTATTATTGCGGTATATACAATAATTTTTCCATTTGCATCAATATCAGAAATAATATCTAGATATTCTTGTAATGATTTAATAATCAAAATAACATTTTATTAATAAAATTTCTTGCCAATATAGTTGACTTCCCCTCATAATCAGTATTTATTGTATCACAATAAATTTTAATTTTATTTTTCAAATTAGGCTTATTTGATTTATACTTAAAAATTGTATTTACTATTTCATCTACAGTCATTAAAGGGATAACAAGTTTATTTTTTACAAAACCATACTTATCATTCTTATTATCTTTATATTTTGATAAACTATCAGGTGTATTCCAGAATATAGGAAAAACATTCATAATCGCAGCTTCAAGAATTATGCTTGAATTTCCTGAAATAACAGTATCTACTTTTTTTAGATAATTCATAACAGATTCTTTTGTAGAATCAGAAATATTACAATCATCTAAATCAAGTGATTTATATTTATTTTTTTGAACTTCAGCTGGATGCGCCCGAAAATATAATTTATTTGCACCAAACTCCTTTTTTAACATATGTATTAACAACTTTATGTTTTTAATATCCATACTATCTGTAGTAGCAATACCAATATTTTGAATATTATTATTATTATTATTCAGATAATAATTTTTTAGATAATTATCAAATTTTGAGATACCTATTAAAGCTACATTCTTATTTGGTAAACTTTGATTTGGATAATATTTATTAAATGAGTCAATTCCATCAAGCATAGAATACTTGCCTAACATTGGTGGGAAAATATCAGTAACTGCAGAGTGCTGCATATAAAAAGTTGGAATTCTAAACTCATTAGCTTTCAGGATTAGAGATCTTGAATAAAATACATGATCATTTGTAAATATTATCGCACGAGGACGTAGATATTTAAGATAATATTTTATAAAATAATTATAACCAATTGATTCAATAATTTCTTCAAAATAAAGTAAAAATCGTTTTCTCTCACTACTATTAAGTTTAAATACATTGAAAAAAATAATTGGAGATAAAATAATTGAAACCAAATATGGAATCACCATTGGAATTACATATTGATTATTCTTTAAACGATAATCATTAGTTAAAAATAATGATTGATTAATAAAGGGTTTATATAATCTTTTTAAGGCCTCGTAATTATTCTTTGAAACAGTAAAAAATATTATTTTATTAGAAAACTTAAGTGAATTAGGATATAGCTGAAAAAATTGATAAGCGTATCTTAGAAGATTAAAGATCAATTTAAAAGGAATTCTAAATAAATGGCGCATTAAATTCATTTTATTATATCTTAGATTAATATATTCATCTGAATACATATAAAAGATTATGTAGTTTATATTTTTTAAATTATAAATATTCATGGAATATCAAATTAATTTTATAAATATAATTTTTTTATTTATTGAATAAATGTAATTGAAGTGGAATAATTATTTGAGCAAATGCTCTACAATTAAAATAAGATTGTATTAACTAGATTGTAATTCAGTAATAACTTTTTCTATGGCATCTGCACATAGATCAATGTCATCTATTGATACATTATAGTGATGACATATTTTTAATGAAACCAGTTTTTTACTATGTAATTTTTTAGAATTACTAAATTTATCATCTTTAATATTTTGATTAAAAAGAGGCAAATCCACCAAAGGTTTTGTATAACCATTTGTCATGGGAACCCCTTCTGCATTGCAGGCTTTAACAAAATATTCTCTAGAACATTTTATTTTTTTCTCATCAATAAGTAAAGGATAAATAAAAAGAACATTTTCATAATTAATAATATTTGGGATAGTGATTATTCCTTCAACATTTGATAATAGTTTAGTAAGTCTATTAGCCAATTTTATTTTTCTATCATTAAATTTATCTAGCCTTTTAAATTGTTCTACAGCTACAGCTGCTTCTAAATCTGTAATTCTATAGTTATATCCAATTAGATTTAGACTTTTAGATTCAGGAAAAGATTCTATCATTGCCTCAGCATGGTTTCGCATCAATTGCATTCTTAAGGCGTATTTTTTATTTCTAGTAATTGCTACTCCTCCTTCACCGGCAGAAATTGTCTTACTCTGATTAAAACTAAAAATACCGATATCACCAATACTACCAACTTTTATACCATTATAAATAGCCCCTGGCGCTTGTGCGCAATCTTCAATAATTTTAAGATTATACTTATGTGATAATTCAACAATTGAATCCATATCTGCTGATTTACCAAATAAATGCACTACCATAATAGCTTTAGTTTTTTTATTTATTTTTTGTTCAATAAGATTCACATTGATATTAAAACATCCTTTATTAGACATATCTGAAATAATACAATTACAATCGGTACATCTGCCATCATTAATATCTATAAATACAGGTTTTGCACCTGTCATAACAATACTCGATGCAGTTGCTGACATTGAAACCGCTGGGACGATAACCTCATCGCCAGGTTGTACGCCTATTGCGACTAGCGCACTATGTAAAGAACTTGTCGCACTATTAGAGGCAACAGCATATTGTATATTAAAATATTTTGTAAATAATAATTCTAACTCTTTAACTTTTTCACCGCCATAAAACTTTGGACCATCATTGGCAACAAAACCAGATATTGTGTTTGATTTAATCACATTCACAACAGCATCCATTTCTTCTTTAAAATATGTTGCTCCTAAATCAAATTTTTTTGATATAGTTTTAGGGCCACCATTAATAGCTAATTTTTTCATAGAATTTTCAAAAAATAATAACTAAATAAATGTCTCAAAATAAATTTTATCTAATGGAAATTTTATTTTTTCTTTCATTTTAAATGATAATTTTGTGCCTATAATTAATTCTAATGATTTGTATCCATCGTTTCCATCACAATTTAATACATCTTTATTTTCAATAGCATTAATCAGATTAGATAAAGAACTTAAGAAAATTTGTTTATCATATTTTTTTAATTTTGGATAGCTTGATCTATACAATTCATTAAACTCGCTACTTCTTGCGCTAGCTTTCGAATTGTAAAATCTTATATTCTTTGAAGTATCAATTGATATTTTAGAATTTGATCCAAAAATTTCAAGATCAAATATCCTATAATTTTCACCATTTAATCCAATAAGATTGCAAAACAAATTATCATTTAATTCTAGTATACATGAAATAGTAGGATCATCATAGATTTCTTCAAAAGATGAAATAGGCGTAATTGAAAGGATATCACCAAACAAAAATCTTATTAAATCGAATAAATGTGACCCTGAATTCGCTATCCCTCTTGTATAGTAGAAGTTTAGATGCTGAATCTTACCAAAGAAATTATTCTGAATATTATTTTTAAGATGAATAAAAAAATTATCCGATCTTCTAAAATGATTGACAGCTAACTTGGTATTATGATTTTTACAATCTTCTAAAATTCTTTTAGCACTATTTAAAGTATTAGATAATGGTTTTTCACAAAAAATCATTTTAACTCCAGAATGAACTGCTGTTTTAACAATTTCCTCATGAGATTCAGGGTGGGTGCAAATACTTAATATATCAATCTTTTCATTTTCCAACATTTTGCGATAATCAATATAATATTGTTTTACATCCCAATGATTTTTACACTCAATAGCTTTTTTTTCTTCACTATCACATACAGAGATTAACTCTGTCCTAGAATGTCTTTTATATGCACCGCAATGACTTGAAATAATATTTCTCTTAATATCATAGTCAAATAAAGAGCCTATTCGACCACATCCAACAACAGCTGATTTATAGATTTTATGTTTAATAAATCATCTCAAAGGTTTTGGAGCTACATTTTTATTTAGCAATGGTATATTTTCTTTATCAATAATATCCAATATGTCGATTGTTCTAAATTGAGGATATATTTTTTTATTAATAATAGATTTATAAATATTTGAAATAAAGTTAAAATCTTCTAAAGTATCAACTGTTAATCTAATATCAGGTCTATTAATAGATTTTGGAGCAACTACATTTTCTATATGGTATATATCAGGATTTTCATAAAAATAAAGAGAGACATGCTCATTAACAGCTGGATCTTTAACCGTATTATAGATATTTCTAAGTAAACTTGTGGGAAATACTTGCACTCTAAGCCCCATTGGAAAAGTCTTTTTTAATGTATTACTAATATAATCACATTTTTTTATTTCGTATTGCTTAATACACATATCAATGACTTCAGGATCCAAAAAAGGATTGTCACCATGCAATTCAACTATATGATTTATTGAAAATTTTTCAGCTGCTTCAACAACTCTCTTTAAAACATTATTTTCTGATCCTCTATAAACATCTATATTAATTTGATTTGCATATTCAACTAGAATATCATCTTTTCTGCTTGTAGTAGTTGCAAGAACTATTTTATCTATCTTTTCTGAACATTTTATTCTATCTATAACTCTTTTAATTAATGGTTCACCATATATATCCTTCAATGTTTTACCTGGCAATCTTGAAGAGCCCATTCGAGCTTCTAAGATTGCCCCGTATTTTATATTTTTTTTCATTAAAGAATTTAGATTTATATTTATATAACTTTAGATGCTAAGAACTGAGCAATTTCTAAATCCAATTTTGATTTAATTTGAAACGCAGTTAACTGATCAAAGTGAATATGGCCAATTTTTCCATCTATCATTTTTTTATTTTTTAAAAAGAAGTCAGTTTTTATTAAATGAACACCCCCAACCCTTCTATATAACTGATCTCTTTCTAGTTGTAAACCTCCATAATCGACTGTTGGCTTTAAACCACCACCATCATGTTTATAGTAAAACCTGTTGTCAGGTTTAATACCATCAACTACATCAACATTAAATATTTGCATTGTATGAATAACTTCATCAATTTGCCAAGATTTTTTAAATGGATATTCATCATAAAGAATAAGAATAGCATCTGGTCTTGGAAAACAATTTTCATAATAAGATAAAGCATCTTCCACTGTACCTTCAATCCCAACATTTAAACGAGCTAGTTCAGGATCTCTGTTAATTGTTTTGAGTTCATTCATGTTATAAGACTTGTCAACGTGATCTTTAATCTGAGGATCCGGAGTACTAACAATTATATTTTTACAATATTGAGAATTAATAGCTGAATCTATTGTCCAATTAATTATACATTTATCAGATAATTTATCTAAATGATTGGATGTAGAATCAATGGATAGACCTCTTGCGGGAATTAAAGTCATAATATCAAGAGGTTTATAATTATTATTCTTTACAAATTTTTCTTTAATTTTTGCTCTTGTTTGAAAAAGTTCGGAGCTATTATTTGTGAGATTACTTCCATGCTGCCTATAACAAAAAAGAGGTTCATTGATATTCTTTATTTTATAATTATTTATAATTTTTAGCCACAAATCATATCCATCTTGCCTATCAAAAGACTCATCATAACCACCAATATGTTCAAGATAAGATTTTCTAATCATTGTACATGCACCATGAGCAGGTTGATCAAATAATGTTACTTCATTTTCAAAATTATGCCTACGAATAGAATGAATAATAACACCATCCATATCAACCAAATGATAATCTGCAAATACTAAAGCAGCATTTGAATCATTATCGAGGTGATTTACCATCTTTTCAATAGCAATAGGTAAAAAATAATCATCCGCATCAAGTCTTACAATATATTTACCATTTGAATTTTTAAGAGCAATATTATTGCATTTATTTAAACCTTTTCTTTTTTGAGTAATTAATTTTATTCTTTTATTTTTAATATACTCATTAATAATTGATAAAGAATTATCTGAAGATCCATCATCAATGATTAATAGTTCAAATTTTCTATAAGATTGACTTAAAACAGATTCAATTGACTGCTTTATATACCTTCCATAATTGTAATTTGTTATATATATAGTAACTAAAGATTTAGACATACATTAATATAATAGTTTATTTGAAATAATATTTCTGTAGTATTTTTCAATCACATCATTTTCATTTAAACCAGCATAAATTATTTCTTTAAATATTTTATTTTTACTTTCTACTGATATTGATGGAGTTTCTCCAGATAAAATATTCAAAAGTATAGATATAACTTCATCTTCGTTGGAAGCATTTAATGCAGCATCAAATTTTTCAAATAAGGTTTTATTCGAATGTAAATAATGAGGATTAATCAATATTTTATCTTGCAATAAAACTTCAATTCCAATGCTGGATCCAAAGTTAATTATACAGTCAGACCATTCAATTAATTTTGGAGAGTGATTTTCATTTCCAACAAATTCAACATTTTTGGATTTGGCATACTTATTACGAAAAGATTTAGAGTGGTAATCCTTTCCAGATCGAGTGCTTTGCTTTATAACCAAAAATATGTCAGGATTTTTAGCAATTCTATCTAATAGATGCCAAATTTTATCTACATACACATTGTAATCTTTTTGATGATCCATAAATACAACTTTTAATCTTTTACCTGGATTATTCTTAATTGTAATAGGAGGACAATTTTGCAGATTAATTTTTTGCCACTCGGGATAAAAACGAACACTTCCCCAAGCCTGGGTCTTTATTGGATCATAACCCCATTTAACCCAGCCATCTCTTCTAATTGGATTTTGAAACACGTAGTAATCGTATTCATTTCTATCTCTAGCATCTATAATTTTACCTTTAACAGCTAAATTTCTATATCCAATGTTAACATCAGGGTGAGAATAAATATTACAACCATGCGGAATACAAATAGTCGTAATACCAATGGCTTTTGAAGCTTTAAAAAATTTCTCTACTACCTCACCTCTAATATATGGAGTCCCCCATTCAAAAACACATTGATTCACATTGTTTGCTTTTAAATAATTTATTTCATCACTACAATTGAGAAAATATTTTCTATATATTTTTCCAATTAGATTATTAGGGCTTCTTTTATAATTATAAATCCTTCTAAAGAGTTTATAAAATACATTATTTCTATTTTTTTGAAATCTAATATACTCTAAATCTATCTTTTGGTGAATTTCAAACTTTCCACATGATTTTAAAAATTTAATTCGGTAGTCATTTAAATAATCTAAATCAGTATGAAAGATTACAATAGGATCTTCACCTTTAATAATAAATTTCCATATAATAGGAACCATATGATCCAAGTCATTGTATGCTCTAATAATAAATACAGTTCTAGACATATAGATTGGGCTAGGTTTCAAATATTTTTTTATTATTATTTATCAAAATATTCTGAAGGTGTTCTTTTACTTCAAGATTAAGTATGACACATTTCTTAACATATCATTATCTGAATGAGGGTGGGCAAATACCACTATCTTTATTCCAGATCCTTCTATTAAAGAAAAGAAAAATCTATCAAATAATAAAATTATTGTTTTTAAATGCTTATTTCTTAACAAGATATTTTAATTAGATAAATTAGATTTTGAAAACCAGTTCCATCTAGAATGAGAGGCAGTTGCTTCACCATAGCTTCCCTTTAAACTATGTTTAACATAATCATTGTAATCAATATTGATAATTTTTCCACCCGATTCTGAGATAGAAGACAATAATGTCGCACCACTATCTCCAAGTATTCTATGCTCTGAAATAATTTTATCTTTTTTAATATTTTCATGGTTAATTACAGTTAAATAACTATATCCATACCTTAGATTATTATCAAGAAAGTATTCTTTATTTATCATCAATAAAAGAGGATGCAGTCTTGGAAAACGTCCTAAAGATGAATTTCTATTTTTAGGCAGAATTTTGAATAGTTTTAGAACCAAACTAAACATTTCTTTAATTGTAATTTTTATTTTTCTTCTAAAATTAATATTGTTATCATTAGAGAACATGAATAAAAAATCTGTAGTAAATATTTTATTGATTGTTAAATGAAATAATTGTTTTTGTACAATAGATCCTATTGCTGCTATCTCATCATTACTATTATTAATAAAACTTATAATATCATGCAAATATGTATCATTATGAAATACAATATCACTATCCATAATAATGACATATTTTTTTTTAGCATATTTCTTTAAAACTTTTTCAACTCCTTCTCCATGGAAAGAATATTCTTTTTCTTTTATTCTATTAATTTTATCAACATTAGAATTAAAGAAATGGTTTATTTCATCTAGAGTTATATTTGGTTTATAATTCTGGAAGTAAGATCGTGGAGAATCATAGAACCTTTCATCCTTTTTGTTTGCAAGTTTGAGAGATGGTTCAGATTTATCAATAACATTTATTTTATAATTATTGAAATATGGGAAAGTATCAATAAGGTTTTGAAGCTTTATTAATTCAGATTTTTGAATACCAAGAAAAAAAGTGAAAAATTCGAAACTATTCTTCATCTAATTCTATTTTTGATAAAACAAAAACATCTTGTTCATGTTGATCTCTTGATTCTCTTTTCTTTTTCCAAAACCCTGGAAGATATTTTATTAATCAATCTTAACATTTTATTTTTATTTTACTTTATTAATGTGCTCGATGATAAAATCAATTTCATCATTCGTCAGATCTGCATGCAACGGCAAGGTAATCATTTTATAATACTCAGATTCAGCTACTGGACATTCAGTTTTATATTCACTAAATAGTGGTTGCATTGTAAGTGGTGTATAGTGACATCCTGTAGCAATACCTTTTGATTTAAGATAAATAATTGTCTCATCTTTTTTCTCAGTTCTGATCCCAAACATTTGATAAACAAATTTTTCAGGCTTAAAAGGAATCATTGGAGTAATCAAATTGTTATTAAAACCATTTAAATATGATCTTATGACTCTACTTCTAGCCTCATTCATTTTATCTAATTTAGCTAATTGTACTAAACCAATCGAAGCCGCTAAATCATTCATATTATATTTATAGCCAAGTATATTTAATTCATAATACCAATGCATAGCATCACGATTAACTTCCGTATAAGATTGGGCAGATTTCCAATTATCTTTATCAATCCCAACCCATCGCATTGCTTTAACATCATTAAATAATTCAGGGTCATTAGTAACCATCATTCCGCCATCGCCAGTAGTCATTAATTTTTTCTCTTCAAAACTATAGCAACCAATATCCCCCCAAGTACCTAAATTCTTTCCTTTATAAATAGAGCCAGTAGTGTGAGCACAATCCTCAATTATCTTGAGGCCTTTTTCTTTAGCCCAAGGCACAAGTTTATCCATTTCTACCGGGTGTCCAGTAAAATGAACAGGCATTACAGCTACACAGTCTTCATCATATTTTTTTTCTAAATCTATCAAATCTATCCCTAAAGTCTCTTGATTTGAATCAACAAAAACAGGAATTAGGTCATTATATAATGTAGCTGCAGCTGTAGAAGAAAAAGTCATGCTAGGTACTAATACCTTTTTCCCTTTGGGAAAACGGAAAACTGCTAAAGCTAAATGTAAAGCTGCTGTCGCAGAATTAAGTGCAATAGCCATTTCTGCATTAACATAATCTGCCCAACGTTTCTCAAACTCATTTACTTTGGGTCCCAATCCTACCCATGACTTATCAAAAGAATCTTTAATATTTTCTAATTCTTTATCACCTAAAGACGGTTTAAATAATCGAATATTCATATTTTAATTCCATTATAATTTTTTATAAATTCCTTAAAAGTAATATTTTTTTTATCTTTTTCTGAAATAATATGATCATATTCAGGCCATTCTATACTGATATCTGGATCATTCCATAGCAACCCAACTTCATGCTTCTCAGAGTAGTAATTATTAACTTGATATACTATTTCTGATATATCAGAAATAGTACAAAATCCATGTGCAAAACCCTGAGGTATATATACAATTTTTTTATTTTTTTCACTTAATTCGATCTTACCCCATTTACCAAAAGAACTTGAACCAAGTCTTAAGTCGACAAAAACATCCATAATTTTCCCATTAATACATCGAACTAATTTTGCCTCAGAAAAAGGTGGAAGCTGTAAGTGTAAACCTCGAATAATGCCAGCAGAAATTGATTTTGAATGATTATGCTGTACCCAATGATTATCGATATTAAATTTTTCAAAAATATTTGAATCATATGTTCTCATAAAAAA
>CEUZ01264544.1_pt1 | contig 11572 bp, 9 predicted proteins | sample 361511 | NCBI WGS metagenome assembly CEUZ01 (sample SAMEA2622822, study PRJEB7988) | marine metagenome | biome: marine biome (ENVO:00000447); feature: surface water layer (ENVO:00002042); material: "saline water (ENVO:00002010), including plankton (ENVO:xxxxxxxx)" | depth 5 m
CTACGGCGCCCATCTCGGGGCTCAACTTTCGGGCCGAATCTGAGCTGAAGCATTCGTGAATTTCGACCACATTCTGTGCCACTATTCAGAGATTGGTCTCAAGGGTAAAAACCGCAAGTACTTTGAAGAGCGCCTGAAAGCGAACATTCTTGAAACTGTAAAGCTCCGATGCCCCGATTTGGTGACATCGGTGAGGCGTTATTACGGTAGACTTGTGGTTAAAGTAACCGATCCTACGGCAGATTTTGATTTGCTCGTTGAGGTGCTGAAGGATGTCCTCGGCCTGTCCTATTTCGCGCCCGCGTTTGAATCGTCACAGCAGATGAATCAACTCAAGACCGATGCACTCCGACTGTTATCAGAGATTGATTTTAACATGTTCAGGATCACGGCTCGCCGGGGTAGCAACGATATTCCCCTCAGAGCTCAGAACGTGAACGAGGAGGTGGGGACTCACATTGTAGAGACCCTGGGCAAAAAGGTGAATCTTACTTCACCGGACGTGAACTGTTATATCGATATGTTTCAGGATCGTGCTTTTGTCTATCCCGAGCGGATTTTGGGGAGGGGTGGTCTTCCTGTGGGGGTTAGTGGAAAGGTGGCGGTGATGCTTTCAGGCGGCATCGATTCACCTGTGGCGGCCTACCTTGCCATGAAACGCGGCGCAAAAGCGATTTTTGTCCATTTCCACTCCTTGCCGTACACCAGCCCGGCCTCTATTGAAAAGGTTCGGGAAATGCTCGCCACGCTGAACCACTTTCAGATGCGGTCGAAGCTCTACCTGGTAGAGCTTGCCCCCATTCAAAAAAAGATTATGGAAGAGACCTCCGCCCGTTTCAGGGTACTCCTTTACCGGCGATTTATGCTGAGAATTACCGATGCCATAGCACAAAAGGAGAGGGCCGAAGCGGTGGTGACGGGCGAATCGCTGGGCCAGGTAGCGTCTCAGACGCTGGAAAACATGGCCGCAGTGGGAAGGGTGACAAACATGTCGATCCTCCGGCCTCTCGTTGGATTCGATAAACAGGAGATCATCGATAGGGCGAAGGGCATCGGGACGTACGACATCTCTATCCAGCAGGATCAGGACTGCTGTTCACTTTTCGTTCCCAAGAGACCGGCCACCAAAGCGCGGACCGAACAGTTGGAGAAAGAAGAGCAGACGCTCACTGTGGATGAACTTGTGGCTGCTGCCTTAGAAGCATCAGATACTGAATACCATCATCTTTAAAGGGACGACAGCTAATTATCGGCCCGTTGCCGATTAGCTTTTGCAGTCGCCATACCGTGGGAAGTGACTGTCACCAGTACAATCATACCTCCCACCAGCGCCCACCGGCCAGGTATTTCAGCGTAGAGGAGGAAGACCCAAAAGGGATTCAGGATCGGCTCGATCATAGTAATCAACACCGCTTCAAAAGCACGGACTTTCTGAATCGCCTTGGCATACAGTACATAGGATACGCCGAGCTGAAAGATACCCATGGCCAGCAGCATAAGAATACCATCAATCTCCGGAAGCTTTTCTGTGAGGAAAAAGGGGAGACCAATAATTGTAGCGATTACGTTTCCAAGAAAGACTGACTCCAGAGGCGAACCTCGTTTCTGTCGCCTAAGAAATAGTGTCATCCATGCGAAGGTCATGCCGCTCAGTACTGCAAGGAGATTGCCCGTGAGCCCCTCGGTTGATAGCCGATCAAAGAAGAATACAACAATTCCGATCATTACAGCACCGACCGCCAGCCAGTCCTGTCTGCGCGCGCGCTCTTGCAAGAACCACGGCCCGAATATGATCACATAGATGGGGGCGGTGTACATAAGAAGTACAACATTGGCCGCCGTTGTCAGTTTGTTTGCCAGTACGTATAGGATGACCGTGGCTGCGTAGCACAGAGCGCCTCCCATCTGGGGTAAGGACCAAGTCAATTCCGGTTTTCTAATTGATAGCCTGATCACCGTTGCGGCGATAAAGCTACGCATGCCAGCAATGGCGAGAGGGTGCCACTCTATCCCCTTTACTAGGAATCCTCCGCTGCTCCAGAGAAGAGCGGTAACTACGAGCAAAATGTAGGGTAGAGGACTTTTTGGTGATCTTGTTGTCTTCACGCTATCAATATAGGTAGTACGCAGGAACGGCGTAAATCGAAATTCGTTTTTTTGAAGAAGATTATGGTAAATTTGACTGTGATATTTCCTACGGTGATCCGAACTAAAAGGAAATCATTTCTGTGAAATGGGATAAGACCAAATTTGTTTCCGAACTGAGAAAGAACTCATCACGTGAGGTTGCAAAGATTGGTGGAGCACTTTGTGATTTCGCCGAGCGGGACGCCGATGAGGTCTCCTGGGGACGGGGCGATGAATACGGCACCATGACGTACAAGTCCAAGTCTGACTTTGGGCTTCTCTCGGTGTTTCAGATTACATCAAAAGGTCAGATCAAATTCTGCCTTAATCTGTTCCGTCAAAAGGAAGTGCCTAAAAACATCCTCCGCGATTACGTCATAAAGCTGGAGTCTAACTTCCTGAGAGACTACGATCCGGTAAACTATCCCATCGACAGCCTCGAAGACATGGGAGAACTATTTACCACAGGCGCCCAGCTAGATAAACTCATGAATTGCATCGAAGGAATTGCTTATCGGCTTCGGCAGTGAGCCAACTAATATATCCTATTCTTGCGGCCCTTCTGGCTTCAGCTGGTTGGGCCTTTTCATTTTACTTCGTTGGCGTAACGAGAGGCCTAATCACACCCAGTGTCTATTCTTTCCATCCCATTTGTCAAATATCAGAAGGCAGCTGTAAGACTCTTGTTGAGATCCGCTACGGTTTCCTCCTTGGTAAACCGAATACTTTCTGAATGACACTTTATTATCCATTTTTTTTATGCTGATCGTGGCCGCAGCCTTGGAGGCTGTTGATCTTACCATACTTAGGGGGCTTGCTTTCCTAGCTATGTTATATCACTCTATCACCTTTGGGGGCTCTATCACTTGAGAACAGCTAGCTCCGTCTGTTTTGCTACACATGCTTTGAATCTGTTCATTCTGGTCACCGTTGTGGGATTGAGATCAGCATGACGTATGTCCTCTGGCTTTTTTTCTTTTTGATAATTCTTTTTTTCAGCGGTGTTTTTGTATGGACTCTGAGAGGAGAGCAGGAGGAAGAAAATGGGAAGGTGTCCGAACTGGAAGAGTGGAATTGTCCCTCTTGTGGATTTACCGTTCAACTTGGGACTGAGTGCATCTACTGCGGAGAGAAAAAGCCGAAGAAAGGAGTTTGAATGGCGCGACTCCTTCGTGAAGCGACAACTTTCTTGACAAATATCCCTCTGATCCTGATTGGTGTTCTATGGGGCAGTGGAATTTGGGAGAAGTACGGCGAGTCGTTTCACCCTTTCCATTTCAATCTCGGGATGGCCTTCTACACGTTGGCTGCAGGGGCGATTGGAGGGGCAGTTTTTCACGGTTTCAGACACCATTTCCCCGAAGTGCTGCATCAGCGAATCTGGAAAGTAGCTCTTATGGGGATTGGACTAACACTCTTCTTCAATCTGCTTGCGGCTCTCTCTGCCGTCACCTCTCCAGAGAACTATCGATTGTGGCAGTGGACTGCGGTTGCCGGACTGATTATCTTCGGCTGGCAAACGGTAAAGTTCGAAGGGTTCGGTCATTCGCTGAAATTCCTTTCTGTGGGACTGATTGTTGAGCTTTTTGCGTTTGGCCTTTTTGCCTGGCGTCAGCCCGAAGCGGGACCTTTCTTCCTGTTTTTGGGCTCTGCTGTCATCATAGGTACCGGAGGGCTCTGGGTCACCGGATGGTCCCCTCACCAAAAGTTCAACCACAACGATCTTTTCCATGTCATTCAGTTGCCAGGGTTGTGGCTTCTTTATCGCGGGGCGCTTCTTACAACAACCGTCCAGCTTCCATGACTAACAGGAAAAGTGTTTTTAGATTTAAGGGGGAGACCGTCGTAATTTCGTCCAGCTGATTTTTCAACTGTGAAGACAAATCTTAAGAGAATCAACGACTTTACCCAGAAGATCACCATCTCGGTGCCGTGGGAGGATCTGGAATCTGCATTTGAAGCCCATATCAAGCGGTTCACCAAGAAGCTGAAACTGCCCGGTTTTAGAAAGGGCAAGGTTCCAAAGAAGGTTGTGATTCAGAACTTTGGTCCCGAACTGGAAGCTGAGTTTGCCCAGAATTCGATTGAACTGCACTACGCCGAGGCCCTTCAGGAACAAAAGCTAGTCCCTGTTAACAGGGCGAGCATTGAAGACCTTTCTTTTTCTAAAGGGTCGAGCCTCAGTTTTACGGCAACACTTGAAGTAGAACCTGAGGTAAAACTTCCTAAGTATCATCGAAAAATGAAGGTTAAAAAGAACATCTACACGCCGGATGAAACGGATGTTGACGGCTATATTCAAGAAGTGCGGCGGCAGTTTTCGGAGCTGAAAACAGTGGAGTCAGGCTCAGAGAAAGGTCATCTGCTTCTGGTCGATATGCAGGAACTGGACAACTCCGGTATTCCCATTATAGGTAAGAAGGTTGAAGACCGATATCTCGTGGTAGGGGAAGGTGTTTTCGGAGGTAATAACATGGGGCGGTTAACCGGTCTGAAAGCTAAGGATACTGCGGTAATTGAAGCTGAAACCGTTAACGAAGGGGATATGGCCAAGTACCAAGTAACGGTGAAGAACGTGCAGGAAGAGATTTTCCCGGAGCTCGATGAGGAGTTCATTAAGAAAGTTGATAGCGAAGCAACGGATGAATCATCGTTCAGGCAGAACGTTCTGAAACGAATTGAAGAGAGACTCGACCGAGAATCAGATGGCCAGCTTAATGAAGCAATCGTGGACTATTTCATTCAGTCCACAAAACTTGAGCCGCCCCCATCCATGGTAGAAAACATGATTGATAACGCCATTGAGCAGGCGAAATCGAATAACGGTAAGACTTTTGATGAAGAGCAGTACAGGTCAGAATCGAGGCAGTCTGTAGCAAGAAGTGTCAAGTGGTATCTCATTCGAAAAGCTCTTTTAGAGGCGGAGGATTTGTCGGTTCAGGATGAAGAACTGGAAATTCACATTGAAGAAATCCTTAAGTCTTCCAAAGATGAGGAGGGGCAGATTCGCCGTTTTTACAAGAAGTCGTCCAACAGGGAACGCTTGAGAGATGACCTCCTAGACAAGAACCTCTTTGAAAAGCTGAAAGAACATGCGAAGGTTTCCGAAGTGGCCATAGCCACAAGTGATCTTCGCAAACAGCGTGAACTTGCCACGGAAGGAGCTTAGTTCAGTTATGACTGAAAAATCACAGATTGTCCCTATAGTAGTTGAACAGACCGGCAGAATGGAACGAGCTTATGATATCTATTCCCGCTTGCTGAAGGAACGAATAGTATTTATTGGAACGCCGGTAGATGACACGGTGGCTTCTCTCACCATTGCTCAGTTACTTTTCCTTGAAGCCGAGAATCCGGATAAAGATATTTCAATTTACATCAATTCTCCCGGTGGCTCAGTGACGGCGGGCCTCGGCATTATGGACACCATGAATTATATCAAGCCTGACGTCGCCACAATCTGCATGGGCCAGGCGTCAAGCATGGGTGCAGTGCTTCTCGCTGCCGGCAAGAAGGGAAAACGGTCGGCCCTGCCAAATACCCGTGTTATGATTCATCAGCCTTGGGCTGGGATGCAGGGAACTGCCAGCGATATCCAGATTCATGCGCAGGAGTTGCTAACCATAAGGGAGCGGTTAAATAAAATTTTGGCGAAACAAACGGGACAGACGCTCAAGAAGATTACAGCCGATACAGACAGGGATTTCTTCATGAACGCGGAAGAAGCGAAAAAGTACGGTGTTGTGGATGTGGTGCTGGAAAAACGGTGATCTCAGTCACAACAGTTGATTTCCAGGTTTCCTAGATTAACCGTTCATTTGTTCAGTCCTTGAGAGCATCAACGATTACTTTTCTGAACTTTTTACTATTGGGAGCTTTATGGGCGGAACGCCCTTTCCCTGAAAGAATTCTGGGTGTTGCCCAGTCAGATAAATTCCGAATGCCAATAGAAGGAAAGGCGACATTGATCAGAAAAAGCGGTGCGATCTCGGCTCCTGTGCTCTATCGTGCAACAGCCAGTTCTACCATCATTCTCGTTGACTCCTCAAGGAACGGTTACGGCCTCGTCTCTGGATATACCACACCTATTTCATACAATCCTGATGAAGGATTTATTATGGCCTATCGTCAGTGGATGCCGGATGATCCTGAAAAATCGGGCTACGTAGGCGCGGCATTTTCGGAGGAGGGAAATATGTTTGCCACTTCCGTACGCCTCAATATGGAGGAGCCGGGGGAGGTGATGGGCCGATATCCCAGCGCAGTAGCTGGCCCGGAGTATCCATATATTGTCTGGAACGAGTATACCTCCCCTTCCACCGGCGGGGGACAGTATGGAGGCAGACCGGTCTATTCGTGGGATCAATTCTACTACGGTGGAGGTTCATTTTTCTCGCCACCTCTGGATCTCAACAACGGATGCAGCCCGCTTCCCTGTGATCCGCCGGATAATTGGGTCGGCTCGGTGAATATTGCATCAAAAGTTGGGGAACCTGTACTGAATGCCGTATATGCGCAGTGGAGTCATGCGGCGGATACATCGAGTTCCTCCAACCGGTGGCTCTACCATTCAACCAAGAATATATCGGGCTATTTCACTTTTAATGACGCGACTCTCCTTTTCGATGAGAACGACTTCATGGAAGGGGGATACACATCGAATGCGGCCATCCATGTTAATGACTCTGGTATCGGTTATGCAGCCCTTTCCTCCTACTTGAGAGACTCAAATACAGATGCGGCCCATACTATTGTTCTACGGAAGACCACCGATTACGGCGCCACATGGAGCGGTGAAGGGCGAACCGGGACGAACGGCACCGATTACTATTACATCCCCGACGCTGTTCTGAAAGCCAGATTCTTTGATGACGGTCTGATGATCACTGGCTTTGTTGATTCTTCAGGTGACAGTGTGAAGTTCGAGAAACCGTTTATCACTTACAATATCGATCTCCTGACAACAAACTCAGATGGAGTTCACATCTTTGCCACGGTGATACCGGCGACTTCAGGCTCTGTTTATCCCGCTATTGATGAATCTTGTGGTATCTATCATTTCTATTCTGATGATCCTTCCGACCCCGACAGTTGGAAGGTTGATTTCGTTTCTTCAACTCAGATTTCATTTTTTTATGATGACAACTGGCGTAGGATCTATCCGTCAGCGGCCATAAGCAAGGACAATCCTGATGTTCTCTACGTCTCCTATATGGGTGTGTCGGATACATCATCAACATCTTTCAATTATGATATCTTTGTTAAAAGGTCCATAGATGGTGGTCGAAGCTGGGAATCGGCCGTGAACGTAACAGGCACCTCCAAATTGGGCGAGGATGAAGTCTATCCCCAACTCGCCTCCGTGGCGACAGATGACGAAGCATATCTCATTTTCGAAAGTCCGGAATATGATATTATAACTGTCGACCCTCCGGACGACCAGGCCGATTTCATGAATAGAGTCTATTTTGCGAAAGCGAAGTTCAAACCGCTCGGTACAGAGACGAAGACGCTTCTGCCGGAGTTGATTGCCCTGGAACCAAACTATCCCAACCCCTTCAATCCAAAGACTGTCATCACATTCACACTGCCGGCGGCAATGGAGACAGAGCTTACGATTTTCGATCTATTGGGGGAGGAAGTAGCAACACTCCAAAGTGGACTTTCTGATGCTGGCTATCACTCCGTAACATGGGATGCCCACAAATCCCCCGCAGGGGTATACCTCGCACATCTGCGTGCTGGCGGACTCACAAAGACGCGAAAGATGATTCTACTGAAATAGAGTTCAGTTGCGACTTTTCCTGATCGAAAAGTCAGAGAAGTACCAACGCTGGCCACTGTCCATTCAATGAAAGATTACCTGATGAAAACCGGAGAAACCATGAAGAGAATGTTACTATTGACCCTTTATTTTCTGTTTGCGCTCGCCATAGGAGTTAACGCTGAGAACCGCAAAGGTGAGAAGAAGGGACAAACAGTTGTCCCCACATTTCAGTCTGTTTCTGGGCGTATGCCCCAGGATGTTACCCAATTTTCCTTCATGCCCGATACAGTCACCATCTTTTCTGATGATCTCGAGTCCGTTGTCTCCGAGTGGACTCCTCAGGGAGCATGGAAACTCACCACGGAGACAGCCAGCAGTCCCACACACAGTTTTCACCACAAAGTCTGGACCGATGAAAGCGATACACTTTTCAGTCCGATCATCAAACTCCCTGACATTATTGAGGAACTTGAGACTTTTCATTTCTCCTTTTCGGTCTGGGCCGAGATGCTTGATTCGGATGGAGATGGAGACAACTACCTTGAAGACTATTACCGTCTCTGGCTGAAAGACCTGGACAGCTCTACCCGTGGATATTCCAATGAGTGGGTTGATTATCTCGATACCCCAGACATAACCCTCACCGGCGGCGATTTCAAGCTTACATTCAAACTGCTTTATAGATTAGAGTCAAAAGACGGACTTCCGTATGATGATAATGGATGCCAGATCAATGGGTGGGATGCGGCCAATGTTCAGATATCAACGAATGGGGGAACTGCATGGACAACGCTGAAAGGGTCTCCCAGCTATAACTGTTCAAGCTGTTTCGGTTTTCGCTACAACCTGAACCAGTGTGACGTTTCTGGCTGGACTGACGCCATTGACGACTGGGTTGATGCGGAGTTTGATCTCAGTAGTTTCTCGGGTGACACAGTAAGGGTTCGTTTTGCATTTGCCTCCGATCCTGGCTGGAGTACGGCTGATGATCCCACTCAGTACCGCAGCGGTGTCTACATTGATGAGGTACTTATTGCTAACAGCTCGGACACTCTTCTTTATGACAACGGTGACGACAAGGTGGAATTGGAACCTGTCGGCGCTTCACACTGGAACAGAAATGAGTACAACGGTTATGAGAATACCAAATCCTGGTGGGCTGGTGCCGAACTGAATGCTACGTCCTATAACATCACATACGACTACGGTACTGACGACCGACCCGGGACATCGGGATGGGAAACATACGGTCCCGGGAGTGCCTTCAATGAAGACACCAATTTTATGCTCGATCTTTCCCAGTACGCTGGCAGGAGGGTGCGGATCGGATGGGAATTCATCTCAGATGACAACCACGATGGGGATGAAGGGAATACAAGCATGGGACTCTACATCGATGATCTCCACATCTGGAAGAAATCGCTGGCGGAATCAGCGCCGATTCCTACAGAGCTTAAAGCCTCAACTGGCGGTGGTGCCGTGGACCTTACCTGGAATGAGGTCCCCACCGGAGATCTGGTTGGAGAAGTCTTTTACGATGATGGAAGTTTTGAAGACGCCATTTTCATGACAAGTGGGACAGGAATCTGCGGCACCATATTTGAGATGCCTTTTGGCTCCTCTGTTACAGTGAATAAAGTGAAACTAATGAGCCGTGATACTGTCAGCATAACGACTCTTTATGGTTATGAAGTTCGGGGAGGAGAACCAGCCGATGAACCGTCATACGATACTACCATGGCAAGGTATGAGGGTCTCTGGAGCGAAATGGAGCTGGACTGGAAATTCGAAGGTGATTTTCTCATCGCCCAGCAGATCGACACCCTCCGCCAGGTTCCTCTTGACGCCGATGCCGTCCCGAGTAATCACTCCTGGACGAAGATTGGTAATGCTTCATGGCAGACTTGGCGAAGCATCGCTTCAGCCAGCAACCTGACAGACGGCGAATGGGGCATTCGTGCTGAAGTGACAACTTCCGGCGGTAGTGATGCGGTATACAATGTTTACCGGCACGGTCCAGCTGATTCCTTTACTGAACCACTCCCTGACGGTTTCTACCTTGAGGAGACAACCTTCTCTGACTCTCTTGTGCTTGTTGGAGTGGACTATACCTACGCCGTCACCTCCGTCTTTAATGCGGGGACAGCCGAAGAGACAGAGAGCAGGTTCTCATCCACAGTTCGGGTTCGGCCAACTTCGGAAACTGTTCGAGAGGTCGCCTATGACGACGGAACCTCCGAGACAGGAGCTACTTCACTTGGCGAGAACGGTTGGTATGCCGTTCAATTTAAGTCGCACATTTTCCCCATCACGCTGATGACGCTCAAGTACCATTCCCGCAAGAGTGGTGGCCTTACCTATCTTGCCGTTTTCGATGACGACGGAGAAGATGGCCTTCCCGGGAACAACATCGGGGCGACACTCATTTTTCCTGCCGTCAATCAAGGGTGGAATGTCAAAGACGTCTCCGGCGCGGGGTTGACCATTACAGAAGGTGATTTCTATGTGGGATGGGGAGAGACGGACGATTCGCCTCCTCTCAGCATCGATACGGACAGTGATCCCCGGGATCATAGCTACTTCTACACCGAGACGGATGGATGGGGTCTCATCTCTGATCTCGGTTACGAAGGAGACCTCCTGATCCGTACGGCTATCGATATGGAAGGAGCGGATGTGGAAGAGACCATCGGTCTTCCCCAGCGATTCTCCCTGAGCCAAAACATGCCAAACCCGTTCAACCCAGAGACACTCATTAAATTTGACGTGGCGATGGAAGGACGAGTGGTCATCCGTCTCTTTGACATCCGCGGTAGGGAGGTGTCCGTCCTCCACGACAACCACATCCCGCCTGGCAGTTACACCTATTTTCTTGATGGCCAGAGACTCGCCTCAGGCGTCTATTTTTACAGGATGACAGCGCCAGGATTCACCGCCACCAAAAAACTGGTCCTTGTGAGATAAGGGACTGTTGAAACGCTTTTTCATTATTATCTCCCTGCTTCTTGGAAGTGTGGCAGCTCAATCTAAAGCATCCCAGTATTTTGAAAATACAATCAGGGTTTATTTCTCTGAGCAGGTCGACATCGAGAGTATTACTCAATATGCCGATGAAAGCGGTCTGTCAGAAGTAGACGAAGCGCTTAAACATTTCGGCGGGTTTCGAATTAGCCAGTGGCTTCCGCAGGCAACTGAAAAAGACAGGGTGGACGATATTTTATTGAGCCGATTTTACGATATCGAGTTCTCTGACAAGAGTGTCGATTTATCGGCCGTGCGGCAGGAACTTGCTGTTCAGCCTTCGATTAAGTTTGCTGAAAATGTACCCCGTTACCGATTTCATTATAAGCCCAACGATCCTCTCCTTAGAAGCCAGTGGTATCTTCGTAAAATCAACGCTGAGCAGGCATGGGGCTTGTGGGATACTGCTGGAGGGCAGGTGCCGGGAGATTCATCTATTGTTGTAAGTATTGTTGATAGCGGTTGTCAGTGGGATCACCCTGACTTAGTTGATAACCTTTGGAACAACCTGAAAGAAGACGTGGACGGTGACGGTCGGACTATTGAACTTATTGGCGGCAAGTGGCAGCTTGACCCTGGTGACCTGAACGATGTGGATGATGATGGAAACGGTTATGTGGATGATCTGATCGGCTGGGACATTGCTGGAACCACCTC
>CEUZ01040371.1_pt1 | contig 11568 bp, 13 predicted proteins | sample 361511 | NCBI WGS metagenome assembly CEUZ01 (sample SAMEA2622822, study PRJEB7988) | marine metagenome | biome: marine biome (ENVO:00000447); feature: surface water layer (ENVO:00002042); material: "saline water (ENVO:00002010), including plankton (ENVO:xxxxxxxx)" | depth 5 m
CACAGTTCCATCCTGGAGGGCATATATGAAAGCCACCTTTTGATGGATCTTCTGGATGTGGAAATAAATCAGGTCTTTTTAAAATCGCATCAGCCGTTGTAAGCTCTGGATGTTTTTCTAAAGTTGCAGGTAAAACCCACCAACCTTCACCTAAACCAGTAATTGGAGCTTTGTTGATTGAGTGTAGTTTTCCTTCTGCAACTGCTGCTTCAAGTTCTACTTTTGCAGCATTAGCCCAAAACTCAGGTGCAACGTCTGGTTCACCTTTTTCTTGCATAGAAGTAAACGTTGGCATTGTTGCGCCAGGTACTAGCTCAACCTTACATCCGTATCCTTCTTCTAATATGATCTTATCAACCTCAGCCATAAAATTAGCTGAAGCCCAGTTCATATTAGCAATAGATATGTCTCCGCATTTTGCGTTTGCAACATTACCATAAGATGTAATACCTAAAACAAACAATGCTGAGAGTAATATTCTTTTTAATTTCATTATTATCTCCTAATTAATTAATTATTTTTTATCAGAACATATAGAGTGATAAATTGCAAACAAGTTTCAACTGTTAGTTGTGTGAAAATTGTCTTTATCCCATGTTTATTTAGAAATAGTCTAAAAGAAAAAATGAAAAAAAATTTAATATCCAGACTTAATGATGGACCAGTTATATTTGCTGAAGGATATTTGTTTGCAATGGAAAGACGTGGATATTTGTCTGCAGGTCCGTTTGTTCCTGAGGTAGTTTTAGAACATCCAGATGTTGTAACCCAATTGCATAGAGAATTTATTAGAGCAGGATCTGATATAGTTCAAGCTTTTACTTATTACGGTCATAGAGAAAAATTAAGAATAATTGGCAAAGAACATCTTTTAGAACCAATGCAAAAAAATGCTCTTCAAATAGCAAAAGATGCTGCCAATGAGTTTAAAGATTTAGATCTAATGGTTTGTGGCGATGTTGCCAACACAAATATATTTGATCCAAAAGATAAATCTTCATTTAAAGAATGCCAAAAAATGTATGAGGAACAAGTCCTTTGGGCTAAAGAAGCAGAAGTAGATTTTGTTGTTGCAGAAACAATAAATTGGGTAGATGAAATGAAAATTGCGCTAAAAGCAATTAAAGATGAAGGACTAATTGCAGTTGCAAATTATGCAATACCAAGAGGAGATTTAACAAGAGATGGTTTTACTGCTGAAGATGCTTGTAAGATTGTAGAGGACCTTGGTGCAGATGTTGTGGGTTTAAATTGTTACAGGGGTCCAAAGATGACAATGAAACTTTTGAAAGAAGTGAGAAAAAAAGTTTCGTGTCATGTTGCAGGCTTACCAGTTCCATACAGAACAACTGAGCAAGAACCAGGTTTTTTAAATCAAACTGATCATGATTGTGATTGTATACCTGGAGGCAATGCCTTCCCAGTTGCACTAGATAATTTATATTGTAACAGATTTGAAATGGCAGAGTTTGCCAAGGATTGTGTTAAAGAAAAAATTAATTTAATAGGAATTTGTTGCGGTGCCGAACCCCATCATGTTAGGGAAATGGCTGTTGCAGTTGGCAAAAAACCAATTGCTATGAAATATATGCCAGATATGGCCAAACATTTTCATCATGGTACTGACAAGTCTTTAAAAGACGTTAATAAAGAAGTAAAATATTAGTTATGGAACAACATGCAAAGGTTGTCATAATTGGTGGTGGAGTAGTTGGCTGCTCAATTCTTTATCATCTTTCTAAATTTGGTTTAAAAGATTGTGTATTGTTAGAAAGAAACGAGTTAACATCAGGCTCATCCTGGCATGCAGCAGGAAATGTTCATGTGATTTCAAATGATCCAAATATATCAAGAATGATGGCCTATACGATTGGGCTTTATAAAGATATAGAGAAAGAATCAGGACATTCAGTAGGTTTTAAATCTAGTGGTGGTTTTTATCTAGCCTCAAATGAAGTATGGGCAGATTATTTAAAACGAGAAAGATCAAAAGCAAGATACATGGGATTAGATCAAGAATTTATTTCTTTAGATGAAGTAAAGAAGAAAAATCCCTTAATAGATCCTTCAAGATATCTTTTAGCCTTATGGGATCCAATAGATGGTGAAGTAGATCCTTCTGGTGTAACTTATGCGTTTGCAAAAGCTGCCAAAGTTAATGGAGGAAAATATTATACACATACAGTTGTCAAAGATACTAAACAAAAAACTGATGGATCTTGGGAAGTATTTACAGATAAAGGAAATATTAGAGCTGATATAGTTATTAACGCTGGTGGTTTATGGGCAAGAGAAGTTGGCAAACTAGCAGGTATTGATTTGCCGGTTCAACCGATGGAACATCATTACTTAATTACAGAGTCTATTCCAGAAATTGAAGCCTTAGGTGACAAAAGAATTCCTATAGGAACAGATTTTGAGGGAAATATATATTTTAGACAAGAAGGAAAAGGTATGTTGCTAGGAACTTATGAACCTAAATCAACTCCATGGAAAGTCGAAGGAACTCCGATGGATTTTGGACACGAGTTACTAGAACCAAAGCTAGAAAATATTCAAGATAGATTAGCAATAGGATTTGAGAGAATGCCAGCTTTACAAAAAGCTGGGATTAAAAATATTGTAAATGGACCATTTACTTTTGGACCTGACGGAAGTCCTCTAATAGGGCCGGTACCTGGAATGAAAAATTATTGGGTCGCAGTAGGTGTAATGGCAGGATTTTGCCAAGGAGGTGGTGTAGGAAAGTGCATTGCTGAATGGATTATTGATGGAGAACCATCAATAGATGTTTGGGCAATGGATGTTGCTAGATTTGGAGATTATGCGTCTCCGCAATATGGAACAATCAAATCTTCTGAGAATTATGAGAGAAGATTCATTATGACATTTCCTAACGAAACACTACCAAAAGGAAGAAAACAAAAAACTACTTCATTGTATGATCGTTTTGTTGAAAAAGGTGCGGTGATGGGAGATAATTTTGGATTAGAAAATGTACTTTGGTTTGCTAATAACAAAGAAGATGCTTATGAAGAACCTACAATTAAAAGATCCAGATCTCATAATTATGTATCTAAAGAAGTAATCAATGTCAGAGAAAATGTTGGAATTATTGAAGTAGCAAACTTTTCCAAACATGAATTTAAAGGTCCCGATGCTAGAAAATTTTTAGATCATGTATTAGCAGGCAAATTACCTATGCCAGGAAGAATTTCATTAAGCCCAATGTTAACTTATAAAGGAAAACTTTATGGAGATCTAAGTGTATCTTGTTTGGATGATAATGAATTTATAATTTTTGGATCAGGTGCCGCTCAAGAAATGCATAGAAGATGGTTTGACAGTCATTTAGAAAAATTTAATGTTGATTATAAAAATAGATCTGATGAATTTCATGGATTAGCAATTGCAGGACCAAAATCAAGAGAACTTCTTCAAAAAATTGTTAGGGAAGATATATCGAATTCTAAATTTAAATTCAGAGATTCTAGAAAGATGTATGTAGGTGGTGTTCCTGCCATAGTAAATAGAATTTCATTTACTGGTGAATTAGGTTATGAAATTTATGTTGCACCACATTTTCAAATTAAATTATTTGAAGAACTTTCAGAAGCAGGAAAAGAATTTAATCTTAAGCCATTTGGAGCAAGAGCATTGATGTCAATGAGACTAGAAAAAAACTGGGGCGCATGGTCATTAGATTATCGACCTGATTTTACTGCAAGAGAGACTGGTTTAGATAGTTTCATTAATTGGGACAAAGATTTTATTGGAAAAGAAAAAGCTCAAAAAGATAAAAGCTCTAATAAACTGATACCACTCGTTGTTCAAACAAATGACATAGATGTTACTAATAATGAAGCTATAATTAAAGATAAAAAAAGTATCGGATATATAACATCAGGAGGCTTTGCTCATTTTGTAAACAAAAGTGTTGCCTTCTCATATATAGATCAAAATGAAATCAAGTCTCAAAATGGAATTCAAGTTGAAATTAATGGTGACCTGTTTAATTGCTCAATTATCAAAGAACCACTCTATGATCCTAGTGGAGAAAAGATGAGAAGTTAATGTCTCAAAAAGATGTAGGAAACAAAATACCAATTTATAAATTAAAGAAAACTAGAGAAGTAATGGAATTTTATGACGAGTGGGGTGAAAAAAATAAATATGATAAGGACATGGTTGAATGGAATTATACAGGCCCAAAAGAAACGGCAAAGGTTTTTGCAAAGCATCAAAAAGATAAAAATATAAAAATATATGATGCTGGATGCGGAACAGGATTAGTTGGTTTAGAGCTACAAAAGTACGGCTTTTTTAATTTTTATGGAGCCGATTTATCACAAACTCTTTTAGATTTAGCTCCAAATGATCTTTATAAAAAACTTACAAAAGTAGATTTAAATAAAACAATCAAAGAAAAAGATAATCAATATGATGCCCTAATGTGTGTGGGAACATTCACTTTCGGACATGTAAAACCACCTGCATTAGACGAATTTATAAGAATTACTAAAAATGGAGGTTATATTTGTTTCACCATAAATGAGGGAATATATGAAGAATATGGTTTTGATAAAAAAATTCAACAATTGACTAGTGACAAAAGGTGGGAAGAGATAGAATTTTTTAAATCTGATTATATAGCTAGTAAAGATGTAAATGCTTGGCTAGGTCTTTATAAAATAACAAAATGATATCTGAAATTTATAAGATAATAGATAAAAAAAAATTAGATATTGTTAAAAAGCCAATCTCAGAAGCAAATGGACTTCCGAATGAGTGTTATACGAGTAAAGATTACACCATAATAGAAAGAAAAAAAATATTTGAAGATAAATGGACTGTCATAGGGGTAGCTAGTTCTTTGCCAAACATAGGAGACTCAAAACCTTTTGACTTGTTAGGACTTCCTTTGTTGATGGTCAGAAATAAAAAAAATAAAATAAAAGTTTTTCATAATGTTTGTAGTCATAGAGGAGTAAAGTTAGTAACAAAAGCAGGGAATATAAGAAATGTAATAAGATGTCCCTATCATTCATGGTCCTACACTTCAGATGGAAGTTTAATTGCAACACCTCATATAGGTGGAATGAACAAACATAGTAGTCCAAAATTTAGTAAAGACAAAAGTAATCTGAAAGAAGTGAGATCTTACATTTGGCTTGATTTAATTTTTGTTAATATTAGCAATAATGAAATTTCATTTGATAAATATATTAAACCATTAAGCGATAGATGGTCAAAATTTTGGAAAATAGAGGATAGAAATCTTATTAATCATGCAAGTGATTTTGGTTATTTCAAGCTGAAAGCAAAATGTAATTGGAAATTTGCTATTGAAAATTACTGTGAAAGTTATCATTTACCTTGGGTTCATCCAGGATTAAATTCTTATTCAAAAATAGAAGATCATTATCACATACAAGGTTTGCCAAACCGATTTGCTGGCCAAGGCACTGTTGTTTACAATCCAAAATTTAAAGGAAAGAAAAAATTTCCATCCTTTCCCAACTGGCCTAAAGAAAAAGAAAACATCGCAGAGTATGTAGCTTTATTCCCAAATGTTATGTTGGGTATACATAAAGATCATTATTACGCTTACTGGCTAGAACCAATTAATTTTAAAAAAACTTTAGAGCATATGGAAATATATTATGTTGGTGAAAAAGCTTCAAAATCACCAGAATTTAAATCTTTAAGAAGACAAAATCATAAATTGTGGGAAGATATTCAAAAAGAGGATGTTGAAATAATTGAGAGAATGCAAATAGGCCGCAATTCCCATGTATATAATGGTGGAAATTTTTCTCCTGATATGGATAATCCAACTCACCAATTTCACAAATGGGTAGCAACTAACATTGTTTAAAAAATGCGGAATTTATGTATAGACCATTACCAGATGAACTTACGATAAAAAGCTCTCCAATAGAGGGGCTAGGATTGTTTGCTACTAAAGAAATTAAAGCTAATACTTTCATTGGCATTACGCACATTAGAGATGAACAATTCGAAAATAAATATATAAGAACTCCTTTAGGTGGTTTTTACAATCATTCAGATAATCCAACTGTTCAAAGAATGGTTTCAAATATTTTACCAACTTTAAAATTTGGAGATCAAATTGACCCGAACGTCAAAGCAAAAAAATTTAATGACAGAGATGATATGTATTATAATCTCCTTGAAAAACCTGATGCCAAATATTTTTTTATGGTTTCAATAAAGAATTTAAAACCTGGTGATGAACTTTGTGCAAATTATAATTTATATACTTATCCAAAAACAGGTGTTGGTGTTCAAATGTTATAAGAATGAAATTTAGTAGAAAAATTTCTCCAGAAATAAGAAACAAAATAAAATTTATTACAAAAAAAAGAATAAGAGAAGATGAGATTAATTTTGAAAAATTAAGATCTTACAGACTTGATAGAGTTAAAAATCAACTTAAAAAAAACAATCTCGAAGCCTGTATTTTATTTGATCCTGTAAATGTAAGGTATGCATTAGATAGCTCCAACATGAGTGTTTACAACATGCATAATTTAACTAGATATTGTTTTGTACCTGTAAGCGGTCCTACAATACTTTATGAATATTTCAATTGTGAAAAACTTTCAGAACATTTAAACTTAATTGATGAAATTCGTCCAGCTATAACATGGGATTATTTTAGCAATGGTGATCAAGTTGATGAGCAATTAAAAAAATGGGTAAATGAAATTTTAGATCTTTCAAAAAATTATTTTAAATCAAAAAAAATAGCAATTGATGTTATTAATGGTCCAGCAGTAACTGAGTTAACAAAGCATGGTATAAAGATAGTTGATGCTAAATCTATACTAGAGCAAGCAAGAGTTATCAAATCTTCAGAGGAATTGAAATGTATGAAAGCAGCAATTGAGGTTTGTGAAATAGGTGTTCAAAAAATGCGAAATAATTTAAGAGCAGGAATGACTGAAGACGAACTTTGGTCAATATTACACGAAACAAATATTTCATATGGAGGTGAATGGATTGAATGTAGAATATTATCTTCAGGACAAAGAACTAACCCATGGATGCAAGAAAGTTCTAATAAAATAATACAAGATAAAGAAATGGTATCATTTGATACTGATATGGTTGGTCCCTATGGATATTGTGCTGATATCTCAAGAAGTTATGTTGTTGGTCATAAATTTAGTGATCAACAAAAAAAACTATACTCACTGGCAATGAGTCAGATAGATCATAATTCAAGATTAATTAAACCTGGAGTTTCTTTTCAAGAATTTACCGATAAATCATGGGTTTTGCCTGAAGAGTATTATGGAAACAGGTACTCAGTAATGCTTCATGGAATAGGTCTATGTGATGAATGGCCTGCGATAAGATACCCAACAGACGGCGGTCAAAGAGAAGGATATTTTGAAAAAAATATGACTTTAACTCTTGAAAGTTATATAGGAAAAGTTGGAGGAAATGAGGGAGTAAAATTAGAACAACAGTACTTGGTTGGTGAAAATGGTCTCGAACTGATGTCTCATCATCCTTTAGAAAGAATATAATGAAAATAATTTTAATAATGGGTTTGCCAGGATCGGGCAAGACCACCTTAGCATCAAATCTTGTACCCTTGTTAAAAGCAAAATGGTTAAATGCTGACGAGGTGAGAAAAGCTGCAAATGATTGGGACTTTTCGCCAGAGGGAAGAACACGTCAAGCAAACAGAATGTGGAGTAAAGCTTTAGAGTTCAAAATTCAAGGATTTAATGTTGTTGCAGATTTTGTATGTCCAACCCCAGCAGCTAGGGATCTTTTTCCTGCTGATTTTGTAATTTGGATGGATACAATTAAAGAAGGTAGATTTGATGACACGAATAAGATGTTTGTAAAACCAGAAAAATTTGATTTTAAAGTCCCAACAATGGATGCTAAAGTTTGGGCAGAAAAAATTTATCAAGAATTAAAATAATGACGTACAAATGGGATAATAAAAAACCAACTGCTCAAATGCTTGGACGATGGCAACCATTTCATGATGGTCATTATACATTATTTAAAGAGATTATTAAAAAAACTGGACAAGTTTGTATTCAAATTAGAGATGTACAAGGAGTAGATGATAATCCTTTTGATTTTGAAACTGTAAAAAAAAGTATTGAAGAAAGACTTAATCCTGAATTTGAAGGAAGATTTAAAATAATGCTCGTACCAAATATAACAAATATTTGTTATGGACGAGGTGTCGGTTATAAAATTGAAGAAATAGTTTTGTCTGAAGAAATACAAAAGATTTCAGCTACAAAAATTAGAGCTAAAATGCGTGAAGACGGCGAGTTAAAATAAGACAAAATAAACACATTATGAGCGTTAATATAAAACAATTAGGTAATGGCATAACTAACGTCATTATAAATGACCCAAAGACATATAATTCACTTTCATTTAAAACATTACAAGAACTTATAAAAACTTTTTCAAAATTAGATAACGATAAAAATACAAGAGTAATAATACTAGAAGGTTACGGTAAAGGCTTTAGCGCTGGACATAACCTTAAAGAAGTACAAGGAATAAAAAATAGATCTAATCATTTAAAATTATTTAATCTCTGTTCAAAATTAATGATGAAAATCGTGGAGGGAAAGAAACCAGTAATAGCAAAGGTTCATGGTGCTGCTTACGCAGCAGGATGTCAATTAGTTGCCAGTTGTGATTTAGCTTATAGTACAAGCACAGCCTCATTCGCAACTCCAGGAGTAAATATTGGCTTGTTCTGCAGTACACCAATGGTTGCAATAAGCAGAAAAGTAAATAGAAAAATTATGATGAAAATGCTTTTGACAGGTGAACCCATAAAGGCAAAATATGCGAAAGAAATTGGTTTAATAAATGATTGTTATCCCGTTAAAAAGTTAAATACAGAAATTATAAAAATTGCGAAGAGAATATCTTCAAAATCAAATTTAACAATTAAAATTGGTAAACAAGCATTTTATAAACAATTAGAAATGCCTCTTGGCGATGCGTATAAATTTACAAGTAAAATGATGACATTAAATATGGCTTCAAAAGATGCCAGAGAGGGTATTTCTGCATTTCTTGAAAAAAGAGAGCCAAATTGGAAAAATAAATAATAATGAATGACAATCAAATTAAATCGATTTTAAGAAAATCAAAAGTCATTGCTATGATTGGCGTTAGTTCTGAAAAAAAAGGAGAGGATAAAAAAAATCTTAAAAGAAAACCTGCAAATGTAGTTATGAAGTACATGCAAAATTTTGGTTATAAAGTAATACCAATTAATCCAAATGCGGTTGGTGAGATTGTAAATGGCGAACCAATTGTCAATAGTTTGGATAAAGTCAAAGAGCAAATAGATATAGTAGATGTTTTTAGACCTTCAAATGAAGCAGAAGGTATAGCAAAAGAAGCAATAAAAAAAGGAACTAATGTTTTGTGGTTACAATATGGGATACATAGTGATGAGGCAAAATCAATTGTAGAAAAAGAAAATATTCAATTTATTTCTAATAGATGTATCAAACAAGAATATCAAAAACTTTTTCAAAAATCTAATCCAGTTTTTCCAGTTTTAAAAGACTAATGAAAAAAGTATTCTTGGTCTATGGTCATTACAATGAGAAATCTTTCAATTCAGCGATTAAAGATACCTTCATTAAATCTGCAGAGGACAAAGGTCACTATGTTCAGTGTATAGATTTGTATAAAGAAAAGTTCGATCCTGTATATGCTGGTGAAAAAGCAGATGAAGTAGTTATAGATCATAGAAAAAAAATTGATAACTCAGACTTAGTTGTACTTGTAGCACCAATCTGGAATTATAGAATGCCAGCAATATTAGAGGGATGGATTGACAAAGTATTAGCACCACCTTGGGCCTTTTCATTTAAGAAAATTTTTGGAAACCATGGATATGCCGTAGGAAAGTTAAAAAGCAAAAAAGCTATTATTTTCTGCACATATGGATCTCCAAGATTTTCACTTACAGATTTTTTTTTAAACTTGCCACTTAGACGAATAAAAAAAGGTATTTTTAACAAGTGTGGTATTTATGACATTACCTATAAACGTTATTTTGCTGTACCATTTGTAACAAAAGAAAAAAGAATTGAATTTTTGGAAGATGTTAAAACTACAGCAAGCAATTTATAAAATATTATTTATATTAATTTTTTTAATTTATTCCACAAATCAATTAGCTGCTGAGATTAAACAACCAAACCCAGGCATTAAGCCAAGAGAAGTAATCGAAATTCAACTTAATGCTTTAATGAAAAACGATTTACCAAAAAAGGATAGTGGTATCATCCAAACGTGGTATTTTGCTCATCCAAAAAATCAGAGAGTCACAGGTCCTATTGAAAGATTTAAGAATATGATAAAAACAGATTCTTATTCCATGCTTTTAAATCATATAAGTTATGAAATAGAGGAGATTTATAAATCAAAAGGTGTCTCAACCTTTGAAGTTACCATTATGGATAAAGACAAACGATATTACAAATTTAAATGGCAAGTTGAAAAATATGAAATTGATGGCTCATTAAAAAATTGTTGGCTGACAACTGCAGTATCACAACCGATGCCCATGGGTTCTTCAATTTAATGAAAAAGCCAAGCTTTCCAGTGAGAATTGCTATATTGATGGCTATACTTTGTATACCGCCCATTGGAGCTACCCAAATAGGATGGTACTATTTTGGACAAGCCATGGGAGTAAATTTCGGTATGGCTGCAGGAGTTGTTAGTGTAATAACTGCTGCATATTTAATGTATCAAATGGGTTGGAGGGATGACGATGATGACGATTATGACTATTAAAATTATGTTTTGTTTATAGGAAAAATTTAGTAGAAATCGCATGATGAAATCAAAAGCAAAAGTTGTTGTAGTTGGTGGAGGAGTTGTAGGTGTAAGCGCCCTTTATCATTTAGCAAAAAAAGGGTGGTCTGATGTTGTTTTAATTGAAAGAAAAGAATTAACATCAGGTTCTACTTGGCATGCTGCAGGACTTCTTCCATTATTTAATATGAGTTACTCAGTTGGACAACTACATAAATACGCAGTTAATTTATATAAAAGCCTGGAGGAAGAAACTGGGAAGAATGTTGGTTTTAGTGTTGTATCGAACATTAGATTAGCAAGCAACAAAGATAGAATGGATGAATATCACCAATATGCTGGAGTTGCTAAAACTATTGGTGTAGATGTAAATTTTTTAACTCCAGATCAAGTTAAAGAAATTTGGCCATTATGTCATACAGATGATCTTGTAGGAGCAATACAACACCCAGAAGATGGATATATTCAACCAGCTGATTTAACTCAAGCTTTAGCGACTGGTGCAAGAAATAGAGGTGCAGAGATTTATAGAAACACAACAGTAGTTTCAATGAAGCAAAATAAAGATGGATGGGTAGTTGAAACAGATAAAGGAGCTATTGAATGTGAACATGTAATTTCTTGTTCAGGAAATTTTGCTAGACAAACTGGAAAGATGGTAGGTTTAGATATTCCAGTTATACCTGTTGAACATCAATATATTGTAAC
>CEUZ01000321.1_pt1 | contig 11567 bp, 9 predicted proteins | sample 361511 | NCBI WGS metagenome assembly CEUZ01 (sample SAMEA2622822, study PRJEB7988) | marine metagenome | biome: marine biome (ENVO:00000447); feature: surface water layer (ENVO:00002042); material: "saline water (ENVO:00002010), including plankton (ENVO:xxxxxxxx)" | depth 5 m
TTAAACAATCATAAAGATCATTTTCTGAATTAATTAATATTCCTGTCTCACCATCAATTATAGCATCCGATACTCCTCCTATATTTGTAGCAACAGAGCAAATACCAAAAATAGCTGCTTCAATATATGCAATCCCAAATCCTTCTACTGATCTATTATGTATTTGATCTGATGTTGGCATAACCATTAAAGAAGCTGATTCAAAAATCTCTTTCTTTTGCTGATCATTAACCTCACCTAAAAATATTACATGGTCTTGAATTTCAAGATCCTTGGTTAATTTAATTAAACTATTTCTTTCAGGCCCTTCTCCGGCAATAACATATTGGATATTTGGGAAATTATCTTTTAGTTTTTTTATAGAATGAAGAACATTTTGATGACCTTTACGCAATTCTAATCGAGCCAAAGTTATTAAAATAGGATCTCCTGTAAAATTATATGAATTTTTTGTCTCCAAAGATCTTAGGTCCTTTGCTCCAGGGTTAACAATATGAACCTTGCTTTTATTTATATCCAAACTTTTGACTAGTTCAGCGGTATATTTTGAATTAGCAACTATATTAGGAATTTTATTTAATACTTTAAAAGCTTTTGCTTTCTTTCTTTCATTATTAAAAACCAATTCATTTCCATGAGCTAAACATAAAACAGGTATTTTAGCCTTGTTAATTTCATCAATACATAGTTCTAAACTTTTCCATGTATCAGCAATGATTCCTTCAATTTTATTTTGTTCAATAAAAAATTTAATATCTTTTGCTTTTTTATAGCGTCTCAAAATTTTGATTCCTCCATACCTAAATACTTTAAAATGGCTTTTGTTTTCAAAATCAAATATTTGATCTTGAACATATAAATGTTGGTCAGCAAAAATTTTAACTTCATTTTTTTTGCTGAGAGTTAGAGCAAAATGAGTCATAAGATTCTCTATTCCTCCCAAACGACTAGCAAAACATTGGGTTATAAAAATATACATGTATTATTTATTTATATTGGTTGTGTAACATTTTTTAACCATTTTTTTTCCTTGTAAGTTAAGTAATTTGATATTTTTTTATATACTGTCTGATGATAATTATTTAACCAATTTTTCTCAAAATCATTAAGTAATTTACTTAGAATTAAATCTTTATCAATAGGCGACCAAGAAATAGTTTCAAAGCAAATATTGTTATTTTGTTTCTTTACAAGAATTAGGTTTTCTATTCTAATGCCAAATTCATTAATTTTATAATATCCAGGTTCATTAGATAATATCATCCCAGGTTGTAAATAAACATCATTTGCTTTCTTTGACTTAAAAATTCTTTGTGGCCCCTCATGAACTCCCAAAAAACTCCCAATTCCGTGACCAGTACCATGATCATAATCGCAGTTAATTTCTTTCAAACTTTTTCTTGCTATATAGTCAATTTTTGAACCTCGTGTCTTTGAATTAAATTTTACTGTGGCAAGAGCAATATGCCCTTTTAAAACTCTAGTAAATAACTCTTTTTGTTTATTATTTGCCTTACCTAAAATCACTGTTCTAGTTATATCGGTTGTTCCATCAAAATACTGTCCGCCTGAATCTACAAGATAAATGTTGTTTTTTGAAAGACTAACATTACTTTTTATTGAAACCATATAATGGGGTAAGGCAGCATGAGCCCCAAATGCGGAAATTGTTTCAAAAGAAGGTGAAAAAAACAATTCATTTTTTTTCCGAATATTTAGTAATTTTTTTGCTGCAGATATTTCATTTAATTTTTTAAATGTAATTTGATTTTTTAACCAATATAAAAATTTTGTTACACTTACTCCATCACGAATATTTGCTTTTTTTGCACCATTTATTTCAGTTTTATTTTTTATTGCTTTACTGAGATAACAGGGGTCTTCTATTATTTTATACTTTATATTTCTAATTTTTAATTGATTAACAAACCAATAAGGAGTTCTATTTTCATCAAATCCTATAATTTTATTAGAATCAATATTCTGTATATCTTTTAATATTTTATTATTATTTGATATATCAACTTGTTTCGATAATTTTTTCTTAACAGATTTATTAATTTTTTTTAAATCAATATATAAAATTGATTTTTTTCTACAAGATAATATTAAATAAGCAAAATTAAGTGGCGTGTATTTAATATCTGAACCACGTAAATTTAATATCCAAGCTATAGAATCTAAAGATGATAAAATATAATAATCACATTTTTTTTTAATTAATTCTTTTTTAATTTTTTGTATTTTTTTTTCTATTGTTTGACCGGCAAATTTTATATTATGTAAAAAAGCTTTAGATATTACTTTTTTTGGCTGATTAGACCACAATAAGTCAATGGGATTTTTTTTCACAAAATGTAAATTTATTTTTTTACCAGCAAATTGTTTTTTCATTGTATCGATTGTTTTTTTTGAAAATAACCATGAATCAATAGCTATTGTAGAATTGTTAGGTAATTGTTTTTTTAACCATTCATAATAATTTTTTATACTATGAATAGAAAAAGTTTTTTTATTTACCTGTTTAGCAACTTGCAAAGTATACCTTCCATCAACAAAGATCGCTGCTTTATCTCGAAGAATAACAGCTATTCCTGCTGAGCCAGAAAAATTTGAAATCCATTTTAAACGTTCCGCATACGGAGCAACATATTCACTTAAATATTCGTCGGTTCTAGGAACTAAAAAAGCATCAAAGTCATTTTTTTTTAGATATTTCTGAATTTTACTTACTTGCTTAGTCATAATTTAGTATTTTTTTAAAAAAAGTCTTATCAATATTTCCTCCAGATACCATAACTACAACAACCTTTCCATAAAAGTCATGACTTCTAGATAAGAATGCTGCGGTAGGAGCTGCACCACCTGGTTCCGAAATTATACCGATTTTGTTTTTTAAAAATCGAATAGCTTTTTTAACTTCACTATCAGTAACAACTAAACCTTTTTTTAATATTTTTTTATTAATTTTGAATGTTAAATTGCCAGCTTTTTTAACAGTTAATGCATCACAAATAGTTTTTCTTTTTGGATTGATTGCTACCAATTTGCCTCTATTAATAGACATGCGCATATCATCATAATATTGTGGTTCAACAGAATAAACTGAAAGTTGAGGATAAAAATTTTTTAAATAACTTGAAGTTCCTGCTATTAAGCCGCCGCCGCTACAACAACATAAATAAATATCTGGTATAATTTTTTTTTCTTTTAACTTTGTTTTAATTTCTAGACCTGCGGTACCCTGCCCAATAATAATATCCTCATCATTAAAGGGACGTATAAGTATTCTGCCACTTTTTTTTGATATATTCATTGCTATTTTTTCACGATCTTCAGTAAATCGATTAAATAACACTAATCTTGCACCATGTTTTTTTGTATTTTTTAATTTTATTTTTGGTGCATCATTTGGCATAACAACAACGGAATCAATTCCTAAAATTTTTGATGCGTATGATACAGCTTGCCCATGATTACCAGATGAATAAGCAACTATTCCCTTCTTTTTTTCTTCATTTTTTAATTGTAATAATTTATTAAAAGCTCCTCTCACTTTAAAAGATCCAGTTTTTTGTTTATTTTCTAATTTAAAATATATTTGTGATCCGTATTTTTTATTTATTTTTATATTTGTGATTAATGGTGTTTCTAAAATATATTCTTTTATCCTTTTATGAGCACTTTTAATTGAATTAGAATTAATATTTGTCATTTTTTTTTTATGTTTTTTATCTAATATATGATAAAAAAATTATTAGATATTTTTTTATAATAATAGCATTATATATAACTTATGGATTCAAAAATAGTTACACCTTGTATTAGCGTTTGTAGAACGGACCCAGTTTCTGGCCATTGTTATGGTTGTGGAAGAAACAATGAAGATAAGAAGTACTGGAAAGATCCTGATACCTCGGATGATTGGAAAATCAATAATCTTATAGAATTAGAAAATCGCCTATCTGGATGGCAACTTGAAGCATTTAAACAATCTTATGCATATAAAAAAGAGCATGGCATTTCTCTTTTACAAAAAAAATTGATTGAATCTAAAAATCAAAAGTAGTTTTTTAATAATTTTAACTCCGTACTTTTAATAGCTCATCAAAACGTGTTGTGTAACAAGGAGATATTTTTTGTCTTTGCATAGACCATGATTTATCGATTCCTTCTGCAGCTGTATAAATAGTGGAACCTCCATATCGAGAATTAATAGAATCAAATGATTTCATTAATGAATCAGATTTTACTTTATTAGGTTCAAATAATCCCTGAATGCTAGACGCCTGTGTTAAATTATGCATAATTACTCCAGCTTTTTTATAACGATAGCCTGGGCGATAAATTCTTCTTAAACCTTCTAATGCTTTCCTAACAATAACGATTGTATCATTTGTTAAATAATCAAATTGTATTTTAGTTGAATTAGAATATTGTGGGTCCCTTTTGTTAAAATGATTTGTTAACAGAAATAAATTCATAACATTTGTTGCTAAATTATCATCACGAAGTTTTTCGGCTGCTCTTGTTGCGTAATTTGCAACTGATTCAGCCAAATCTTCCATTGTTTCAATTGGATAGCCAAATGATCTTGAAACGCAACAATTTTTTTTTGAACTTGGAATCATTTCTAATTCCAAGCATGATATACCTGAAAGTTCCATGACAATACGTTCCCCAATAACCCCCATGTGATTTCTAATCCATCCTCTTTCCTTATTAATAAAATCACTGACATAATAAATTCCATTTTTCTTCAAAAAATCGGATAATCTTCTTCCAATGCCCCACACTTCTCCAATATCAAGATTAGATAATTCTTTATCTATTTCTTGTTGGTTCAGAAAAACTTTAACACCTGGTTCTTTTTTCTTTGCAATTTTATTGGCAACTTTTGCTAGGGTTTTTGTAGATCCTATACCTATGCTCACAGGAATACCTACCCACTTATGAACAGTATTTCTAATTTCACGACAATAACTCTCTAGTTTATTTATATTAAATCCATCAAATTTTAAAAATGCTTCATCAATAGAATAAATTTCAATCTCTGGAGAAAATCGTGACAATACTTCCATAACTCTTTGAGAAATATCTCCATACAATGAGTAGTTAGATGAAAATACATATACCTTGTTTTTTTTAATAATATCTTTTATTTTAAAATACGGAACCCCCATTTTAATTCCAAGTTCTTTTGCTTCATCAGAGCGTGCAATAATACATCCATCATTATTCGATAGAACTACAACTGCTTTATTTAATAATTTGGGATTAAATATTCTTTCACATGAAGCATAAAAAGAATTGCAATCGATTAAAGAAAAAATTTGCTGAGAAGATTGATTAAATTTTTTATCTAGAAATTGTTGCATGAATAATATAAGTCACTACTCCCCAAATAAAACAATCCATCTCTTCCTTAACTTCAAAGCTTGGATAATTACTATTACTAGGAACAAGAAATATTGATCCTTGTTTTTTTTTTAATTTTTTAACAGTTAGATCTCCAAATATTGAAGCAATAACAATACTGTTATGTTTTGGTGATAAACTTTTATCAACAATTAATAAATCTCCAGGATGAATGCCAGCATCTAGCATTGAGGTTCCAGTAGCCTTCACAATAAAAGTAGCTGCAGTATTAGAAATAAGATATTCATTTAAATCAAGTTTATGTTCTATATAATCAGAAGCTGGCGATGGAAATCCAGCGGAAACTTTATCAATAAAAACTGGTATTTTTATTCCCTGATCTTTAAAAAAATCGGAAGATTTCAATATTTTAAGCTTAACCATTATTATTAAATTAGACCTTATTATTTGTTCTTCTTTTGTTCTTTTTATTAAAAAAGCTTATAAAGTCAATAAAAATGATCATTTAGACATAAAAAAAACGGCCCAGTATTGCTACGTGACCGTTTTTTGAAAAGGTTGTTTCCTCCCTTAACGAGAAAAAATAAGTTTCCTTAAAATTTCCCAATTACTAGTCTTTCGAATAATAATTAAAAACACACTACTATAAATAATTAACAAAATCTAAAAAAAAATTTCATAATTAAAAAAAAAGAGTGGGTAATAAAATGGATATGTTGTGTAAAAAACGTGTAAATGTGGATTATGATGTTAATAAGTTGTTATTACAATTTTTCCTATAAAATTTTTTTCAAGAAAATATTTTTGAGCTTCGATAATTTTTTCTAGAGAAAAAACTTTTGCTACTAAAGGTTTAATTTCGTTATTTTCAATATAGGTAATTAAATTTTTAAAAACATTTTTTTCTAAAATTGTACATCCAAATAAAGATAAATCTTTCAAATAAATTGTTCTTATATCTATATTTGCAAATGGCCCACTCACAGCACCAGCTGTTGCATGACGTCCGAAGTGCTTTAATTTATCAATCATGATATTTGAATAATGTCCACCCAGTAAGTCAATTGTAACATCTACTGATTGATCATCTAAAGTAGATAATTCATTACGATCAATTATTTTATCTGCTCCTAATTTTTTAATATCCTGCATTTTCTCAGAGCTGGACATTGCTACAACAAAAGCACCACGTCGTTTCGCTAATTGTATAGTAGCCGATCCAACACCACCTGATGAACCAGAAATTAAAATAGATTCTCCTTTAGATAGTTTTGTTTTTGTTAACATATTTTCAGCAGTCGAGTAAGAACAAGGGAAAGAAGAAAGTTCTTCACTGGATAAATTGCTATTAATTTTAATTGCAAATTCATCTTGGACTTTTGTGAATTCTGCAAATGCTCCATCAATTTCTGATCCAAAAAAAACATATTTTGAATTAATTTCCATACTAGGATTAACTAAAACACGTTCTCCTAGACGACTTTTATTTACATCGGACCCAACTTCAACTATTTCGCCACATGAATCTATCCCTTGAATTCGAGGAAATTTAATGCTTGATCCAGACCAAGATCCATCTGATTCTTTTAATGATTCTATGCCGCCAACTCCTGAATTTATACTATTACCTTCTTTATTGTTTTTTGCATACCAGGCAATCCTAGTATTTATATCAGTATTATTTACTCCTGCTGCATGTGTTTTAATTAAAACTTCATTATTTGATAAAATTGGTTTTGAAATATCCTCTCTGTATTGAAGCTTATCAAAACCCCCATGTCCTATTAAATAAACACCTTTCATTGTATTTAATGACATGACTCATTATATTTTTTTAATCGCCAATAATTATATGGCCAAGCTGATAAAAAACCACTGATAAACATTAAAATTCCTATATATAAATTTAATTTTGCTCCTCCAGTTATAAACCAATCTAATCCATTCATTACAATTTCCATTATTAGCATAGATATAATACTCATTCCAAGAGCAGTCTTGATTGCATTGATAACATTCATCTGAGTTAATAAAATAATTGTCTCAAGTATAATGCTTGTTAACAAACCATTAATAATAGCAAGAGTCATAATAGCCAGAGTTGGCCAAAAAATATTGTTATATTGAAAAAAAAGTATTGTTCCAAAATCTCCTATACAACAACCAATCAAACACCAGACAGTATTGTATGCGCTTTTTTTTATCATTTTTGATGCTTTACCCAATCTATAAGTTTTTTAATTCCTTTAATAATCTTGGGACAATTGTTAATAATAAATTCCTCATCAATAAATTTTGATTTTATTGCTTTTTCTAAAACAATCTTCCCATCAAAATCAACAAATGCTATCCTAGTAATTAACTTCTCAGCAGAAATGCCAAAATCTGCACCTGGTAACATTGCGAAACCCGTTTCGTTAAGTACTTTATTACATAAATTTTTACTATCATTTATTTCATTGGTTTTGTTTAATACCGATGAAAAATCACATAACATGTAAAAACCTCCTTGTGGTTTTTTGCAATTAATACCTATTTCGGTAAATTTTGAATGCACATAGTTTGATATAGAATGAAGAATTTTTCTTGAATATTTTAAATATTCGCTATGATCTTCGCTATATGCTTTGATTGCTGCATACTGTATTGGAGCACTAACACTTGTAAAAGTTTCACTTGCGATATTACGTATAACATTTTTAATCGATTTTAAATTTTTTGGAAAAAGTAAAGCGCCTAGACGCCAGCCCCCGGCCCCGCACCACTTACTTATTCCACTACTAACTATAGTTCCTTCCGGGTAAAAATGTGTGATAGATTCATAATTATCATTGAAACTTAAATCAGCATATATTTCATCAGCAATAATAATAATACCATGAGATTTTGCTATTAGTGCCAATTCTTTTAAATTAGGATGCATAGTACCAGATGGATTATTAGGTGAATTTAATATTAATAGTTTTGTTTTATCTTTTATTTTTTTGCATTTATCATCTAATTCTTTAGCTGTTACGTGCCAGTTTTGTTCCAATGTTGTTTCTAACCAATGCACTTTATTTTTTATGATTTGAGCTTGAGGTTCGTAACTAACCCAGCTAGGGTTCGGTAGTAATAATTCACAATCAATTGTCAATTGTGTTTGAAAAATTAGTTCTTTAGAGCCCGGACCTATTAGGATGTCATCTGCTTCATAATTGTATCTATTTCTAGTTGTATGATATTTGGCAATATGTTCCCTTAATTCCAACAAACCTGAAACATTTAAATAATCTTTTTGAAAAGCATTTTTTTGAAGTTCTTTAACTACTACATCTGGCACAGGAAAAGGTGATTGTCCCAAACCAAATTTATATATCTCATTTCCTTCTTTTTCTAATTTCAAAGATAATTCATTAATTTCTAATGTTGATGAAGTTTTAATATCTATTAAATTTTCTTTAATTTTTGCCATTTTTATAAGAAAATAATATATTGCAATTGAATAGACATTCAACCAATTATTCGCTAGATTTAAATTAATTTGAAAGAGTTAAAGGAGGAAATATGAAAAAGACTCTAATTTCTATTTTTGCTTCTGTAGCTGTATTGGTAACATTTTCTATACCAACAACTACAGTTGTTGCAGCAGACTTTATTTCAATCGGAACAGGCGGTCCTACTGGTGTATATTTTGTAGTGGGTAATTCTGTTTGCCGCATGGTACACAAAGAGGCTGCAGAAGGTCGTAAAGAAGGAAGAAAGCACGGGATTAGATGTGCTGCTCCGTCAACAGGTGGATCAAATTATAATATAGGTCAAATTAAAGAAGGTGAATTACAGTTTGGTGTAGCACAATCTGATTGGCAATATCACGCTGTTAATGGTTCTTCTAAATGGGAAGGTAAACAGTTTAAAAATTTAAGAGCTGTTTTTTCAGTTCATCCCGAGCCTTTTCAACTTATAGCTGGTAAAGGTACAGGTATAAATACATGGGGTGATTTAAAAGGAAAAGTAGTAAATATTGGAAATCCTGGTTCGGGCCAACGCGGAACTATGGAAGTTCTTATGGATAAGCATGGAACAAGTATGGGTGACTTTAAACAGGCTACAGAATTAACATCTTCTGAACAAGTAGGTGCTCTATGTGATGGTAAAGTTGATGCTATTGGATATACTGTGGGTGTTCCTAACGGAGCAATTGGTCAAGCTATTGACGGTTGTGGTGCTCATTTTGTTAATCTTGATTCGGATGTCGAAAAGAAACTTGTAAATGACAATCCATTCTATGCTTTTGCTAATATTCCAGCAGGAACATTTTACTCTTCGCAAAAAAATGATGCTGTAACATTTGGTGTGATGGCAACATTTGTTTCTAGCGCTGATGTAAGTGATGATGTTGTTTATGAAGTTGTAAGAGCAGTATTTGAAAATCTTGAAGATTTCAAAAAACTTCATCCAGCATTTAAAAATTTAGATCCTAAACAAATGATTTCTAATGGTCTTTCTGCCCCATTGCATGATGGTGCTGTGAAGTACTATAAAGAACAAGGTTGGATGTAATCACTTTAATATTATAGCCCGCTCCTTAATTATTAAGAAGCGGGCTTTTTTATATGAATAAAGCAACTAAAGATTTAGATCGCAAAGTAGGCGAAATAGAAGGTAGGGCCCGAATCCTTTCTGGATGGCAACTTAAATTAGTTGCTCTAATCGCTTTTAGTTGGTCATTATTTCAACTTTGGTACGCTTCTCCGCTGCCATATATAGTTGGATTTGGTGTGTTTATTGACGTACCTGCAAGGGCTATTCATCTTGGATTTGCTTTATTAATTGCTTTTTTATCTTTTCCTTTTTTAAAAAAAGACAGAAGTAAAAAAATCTCTTTTTTTAATTTTTGTTTAGCAATTTTGGGCTTGTGTTCAGCTCTATATATTTTTTTCAACTACGAAGCGCTAGTTGATAGAAATGGAGTTTTGCTAATAACTGATATTGAAATTTTTGGATATATAACAAAAATACCAGTAGAACTTATTATTGGGTTTATAGGTATTGCACTTTTATTAGAAGCAACAAGAAGAGCAATAGGAATTCCTTTAGTTATCGTTGCCTCTATATTTTTAATTTATTCTATTTTTGGACAAAGTATGCCAGAACTAATTTCTCACCAAGGCCTATCTTTAAAAAGATTAGTTGGCTATCATTGGTTTGGTGGAGAAGCAATTTTTGGTATCCCTATTTCTGTTTCTGTAAGTTTTGTTTTTCTATTTGTGTTGTTTGGTTCAATGTTAGACTATGCAGGTGGAGGAAGATATTTTTTAAGTTTAGCAGTTGCATTGGTGGGAAAATTTAGAGGTGGCCCAGCAAAAGCAGCTATCCTTGCCTCTGGATTAACAGGAATGATATCCGGTTCTTCAATAGCTAATGTTGTTACCACAGGAACATTTACTATTCCTATAATGAAAAAGACTGGATTTCCTGCAACTAAAGCGGGTGCAATTGAGGTCGCGGCATCAGTGAATGGACAAATTATGCCACCAATTATGGGGGCTGCAGCATTTATAATAGCTGAAATGTTAGGAATAACATATTTTCAAGTTATTACTCATGCTTTTATTCCAGCTGTTATTGTTTATCTTTCACTATTTTGGATTTCACACTTAGAAGCCTGCAAATTAGGATTACAAGGAATGGAAAAACAAGACATTCCTGAATTAGGAAAAACATTTCGTTCCGGAATCCACTTTCTTATTCCAATTGCAATTTTAGTTTATCTTTTGATTATCAAGCGTTGGACTGCTGGAAGTGCGGTTTTTTATAGTATTTTAACAATGATGGTTATCATGATTGTTCAAAAAATTGATTTCAAAAATTTACACAATATACCATTAATAGGAAAACAAATTTTCGAAGGACTTAAAGATATAGCAAGAGGTATGATTCGGGGTGCAATGAACATGACTAATGTTGCTATTGCAATAGGTACGGCAGGAATTATTGTTGGAGCTGTCGGATCAACAGGATTATCTAACGCAATGATTGAAGTGGTGGAATTTATTTCTGGTGGCAATATTATTATATTGCTTCTTATGGTCATGGTTTTGTGTTTAATATTAGGTTTAGGATTACCAACCACTGCAAATTATTTAGTAGTCGCAGCATTAATGGCAAATGTGATTGTAGAAATTGGTGGAGCTTCAGGAATAATT
>CEUZ01077261.1_pt1 | contig 11567 bp, 14 predicted proteins | sample 361511 | NCBI WGS metagenome assembly CEUZ01 (sample SAMEA2622822, study PRJEB7988) | marine metagenome | biome: marine biome (ENVO:00000447); feature: surface water layer (ENVO:00002042); material: "saline water (ENVO:00002010), including plankton (ENVO:xxxxxxxx)" | depth 5 m
TTGCAGAATTTCAAAAAAAAATATCATTAGTGTAAATCAATTAATTTACTAGCTTATGTGAATAAACCTGTGGATATAATGGATATATTTTTTTTTTTTCCTTATTTTTAGCCAAAAAAGATAAATAAAAAAACGGTTATTTATTGAAAATTTATTTAATTACTATTAATTTAAATAAAGCCGGATCTGAACTCTGTTTCTTTGCTTCGGAGGAACGCCAGGAAATATCAACCTTCATTCCCGCCGTTTGATGGTTGCTGAGTTTTTACTTAACTAGAGAAGTGTCTGCCAAGGTACAGGCTAGTAGAGTGTGGTTCGGCTTTTTTTATTTTAAATTTTCTTCAAAAAAAATTTTCATTTTCTCAGCATGTTCATTTAGATATTTGAACATTGCATCAATATGATAGGCATTTGGCACTAACCAAAAACTTAATTTAATATTGTTTTCTTTTGATGGAAAATAAACATTTTGCCAATTCTCCAAATGGTATTTTTCTGAAGGAAAGTTTTCACATAAAATACTTGATGTGTAGTTTTTAATTACATTTGCTTCAACTTTTGCGCTCTATGTGTTGGGAAGAGAGTTTTAATGTAGTCCACAGGTGTAATCCATATTCAAAATGCTTGCAGCAATATAAAAACCAATTCCAAAATACACCATAAACGCAACTATGAAAAATGAACTAATAAATATTATAGTTTTTTCATTGTGAAGGTTTTATAATTGTCATTTCGTATAATCTACTTGCAGTTCTATCAAATTCTTTAGACATAGCTTTTATTCTGCATAATGAAGCAATTGGGGTTTCAGCTAATAAAACTACAGAACAATTTTGGTTATAAAGCATATCAATTAAGCTAATAAAACGCCTGCATTGATCAGCTTTATCAATAGATAATTGTGGAACATTTTTAATAAAAATTAAACTAAAAATTTCTGCAATGTTTTTATAGTCTTCATGACCAAGATTGTTGTTACATAACTTTTCAAAACTACATAAAGCTACATTTGATGAACAAGTATCTATTACAAAACTTCTACTTTTTGTTTTAATAGTTTTTGACATCAACGATGATGTATCAACAAGGCGTTCAAATAATTTATTAAATTCTTCGTTAGTATCATTATTTATAGGAGTAAAATAGGTTTTTGACTGATTTAATGTCAATCTTCTATAATCTATATTATTACCAATCTTAATAAGATTATAATGCTCCATGATATAATTAATAAATGGAATAAAATCATTATGTTGTAAGCCTTCTTTGTACAAATCCTTAGGATGAAAATTAGAAGATACTATTATAAATATTTTATTTTTTTCAAATAATGTAAATATTTTTTTTATGATTAACGCATCTACAATATTAAAGATGTGCATTTCATCAATAAAAAGAATTTTAACATTTAATGAAATTTTTTTAATATATCTCTCTAGTTTTTTTTCTTTGTTATCCTTCGTATTTATTTTAGAATGCACTTCACTCATTAAATGATTGAAATGAATTTTCTTTCCAACTTTTGTAAATTGACAAATTAAGTTTAGCAAAAATGTTTTTCCTGTGCCAACACTGCCATGAACATAAACTCCTTTCTTTTTGTTTTTTTTAAAAATTAATGATTTTTTATTTGAATTGATCCAAGTCCTACTAACTTCCTTTAATAATTTTATCTGCTCTAAATCTTTTTTAATAAAATTATTGCTTACAAAACTTTCGTAATGATCAATTATGCTAAAACTCATTTATCTTTTCCTAAAAATTTTAATAGATTTCTAAATGTTTCTTCTTCGGACTCAGTAAGCTTAACTTTAGATTTTTTTTTTCTTAATCGTCTATATTCAGCTAAAAGAAATTTTATACTATCTGAAACTTTTTCATTCATGGTAATTTTTTATATAATGGCAGTAAAGTTGAAAATATTATAATTAATCCACTAATAAACACGATTGTTAATATCCCAAATCCCCAATCAATCAAATATCCAAAAACTAGAGGGGATAAAGCACTGGCTAAAACACCTCCTGCATGAAGCAGAGCTTTAACTGTGCCTAAGCTTTCAACTCCATATATTTCTGCCCACAAAGCACCAAAAAAAGGAATGGTAATTCCAAAATTTAAACCATAAAAACACATGTAAATAATAAAAAAGAAGTAATTATCAAAAAATAATAAAATTGAAATACATACAAAAAGTGGGAAAAGTCCGGTTAATACTGTTTTACGAGTATTAAATTTATCAATTATAGGTCCTCCAATTAAAAGACCAGCAATAGAAAATAGACCAACTAATAAATAACCCTTGCCAAGCATTTCCATACTCCAGCCTTTTTGATTAAAAATAAATATCTGATGAAACATTAAGCCTGTTGAGATAAAAGATGGCGCAATTGATAGAGGAAGATAAGTGTAGAACTTGCTATTTGTAATTACTTCTCTAGTTTTCCATTTTTTATTTAAATTTTCATTGCTAATAGTTTTTTTAAAATTAACATGTCTTCTAGACTGGTTGCTTAATGCAATAAATAACAATGGTATAAATAATAAAATAGTAAATGATGCTATTAACCAAATTTCATTAATACTATAATTTTTCATTAAATTAATAACAATAATAGGCAAAAACATAACACCAATCATACCGCCTAAAGTAGCTATAGAAATTGCCTTACCACGATTTTTGCCAAAATATCTTGCCATAGTTGTTTCTCCTGCATGTGACATAGCTCCTTGACCAAAAAAACGTAAAGCAAATATAATAAAAAAAAGAAAGGCCAAATGCTTAAATAGAAAAAACATTCCTAAGCAAGCTAGAAAAATTCCAATGCTTACTATAAAAGAATAAAGTCTTAAATCGATATAATCAATTAATTTTGCAAAATTAATTAATAAGATTGAGCTTAATGTAGTAGCAACTGCATAAACAAAGCCAAATTGACCATCAGTTAAATTATAGTGAGTGCGTATTTCAATATTAAATAATGAAATAAAAAATGTTTGCCCATAACTAGCAAAAAAAATAATTAGAAAACCATATATTAATAATTTTGGATCATATAAAAAAAAATTTTTCATTTACATTATCTCAATAAATCGTAAGGAAATTGATTTAGTATTAATGATAATTTTTAAATTAAATACTGGACATAAATTTTTAAAACGTTGACGATTTGGTAAATTTACAGTTTTAAAATGAAGATTATCGTATCCAAAAAAAGAAATCTGCCCTATATTTTCATAATATTTTTTGTATAAGCTAGACTTTCTTCGAATTGGCATTAACGCTCTATAGTTTTCTTTATTTTTTTTAATAGTGCTACCATTTTTTTTATATCTATACGACCAGTATTTACATTACGAGGACTGGGATGATAACTGCCTATAAGTAGCTTATTATCTGGAAGTAAATATTGTTCTCCATGTTTAAAAACAAAATGTTTGCTTTTAATTTCATAGTCCTCTTTATAAAAATTCAAACATGCATCAAAGGCTATTTTACCTAAAGCAACAATGGTATTAATTTTTTTTAAAAACAGGATTTCTTTTCTAAAATACTGAAAACATGTTTTTAATTCAATTGAAGTTGGCTTATCTCCAGGTGGAACACATTTTAATGCAGCTGTTAAATATAAATTATTAAGTTGAAGTCCATCATTGCGACTAATTGATATAGGTTGATTTGCAAACCCAGTCTTATAAAGACATTTAAACAAAAAATCTGCTGATTTGTCGCCAGTAAATACACGGCCTGTTCTATTGCCTCCATGTGCCGCAGGTGCTAACCCAATCATAAGTAACTTTGCATTTTTATCTCCATATCCGGTAATAGGTTTGCCCCAATAAATTTCATTTATATACTGGCGTCTTTTTACAGTAGCAATTTTTTCTCGAAAATTAACAAGACGATTACAATGCCTACATTGTATAATTTTATTATTTAATTTTGTTAATGTCATGTAGATTAATCATCTATAGTATAGGCGTGTTATGAATGAAAGAGCAAAAGCAATTTTAGACTTTTGGTATATTCAATCTAGTATCAAAGATTGGTTTACCAAAAATAATGAATATGACGAAAAAATTAAAATATTTTTTTTTGAAGATTTACAAAAAGCAATTAAAAATGAGTACGATGAGTGGCAAGATGACCCCGAAGAATGTGTAGCATTAGTTATATTACTAGACCAGTTTTCTAGGAATCTTTATAGAAATAATGAAAAAGCGTTTTCACAAGATTATAAAACTCGTCTAATAGTTAATAAAGCAGTTGAAAGGGGTTATTTAGAAAAATTAGATCAACAAAAAATACATTTTTTACTTTTACCTTTAATTCATAGTGAAGATATTTGCGATCATATTACTGGTCACAATCTTGTTGATACTCATCTAAAATCATATGAAGTATATGAAAGATTAAAAAAATCATGGAACGACCATACAGTAGTAATCAAAAGATTTGGGCGTTATCCTCATAGAAATAATGTATTAAAAAGAAAATCAACAAAAGATGAGGAAGAGTTTTTAAAACAACCTAATAGTTCTTGGTGACTAATCTAGGATATATTCAATAATTTTGATAAGATATCATTATTAATACAATGGTCTCGTGGTGAAATGGATATCACACGTGTCTTCGGAACATGGGTTTGGGGTTCGAGTCCCTACGAGACCGCCAGCAATCTTGAAGTTTATAATTTTAATATCTTCGAATTTGTTTAGTAATTAAATTTATTAATTAAATTGATACACATGCCGTTAATCAATTCGATCTCTTCAGGTGTTAATTTAGTTTTGTAAACACCTATTCTTTCCGTACTTGGTTTCTGTAACCATAAGTCTGATTTATAAGGATTTTGAGGATCTTGATTGATGTTATCAGAATTTGACCATAAATTTTCATCATCTTTGTAAAGATAATTTAAATTTATTTTATCCATTATATCATTAAGCACATTTATAGTTTTATTTGATAAATCTTCATACTTAATTATAATAATATTTTTGGAAGAACTTTCAGTCTTTGGATTGAGGATATAATCATAATGATTATTAATAAATTCACATAATATTTTCATGTTTCTAGGATAATTTGGCTTAAGCTGCATTTCAATTTGTTTTTTAGAAACATCTAACATTGAAGATATTGTATCTCGTGGATCTCTTACAATGAATATAAAATAAGCATAAGGAAACATTGATGAAATAATATTGCTATCGAATGAAAATAAAATACTTTTTAAGCACAAGTTATTTGTTTTGTGTTTATTTAAAAGGTTTAATAGGTATTGATAAATGATTTTCTTAAAAAAACCTATAGTATAATTTGGATCTTGAAAGTGCATAAAATGCTCTTTTTTATTTCTTCCAATTTGTTTTTTTAATACTGAAATCTGGTTAGATATAAAATGATTTTCAGTTAATGCTTTATTAAATAAATTCGATGAACAAATTGAATTGTATAAAAATGATGATCCTGTTCGTGGAGCTCCACAGATAAACACTAACTTATTTATATTTTCTTCATTCATACAGTAAAAAATTACAATATTATTAGATTATATAATTACTATATTTGTTAATTAATAATTCTGCAATTTGTACAGCATTTAAGGCGGCACCTTTTCTTAAATTATCTGATACAACCCATATGTTAAGTCCATTATCAACAGAATTATCATTTCTTATCCTGCTAACATAAACCTTATCTTCTCCAGCAATTTCAACTGGAGTAACATATCCTTCATCTTTTCTATGATCAATCACTGATATACCTGCAGATTTTAATAAAATTTCATGAGCTTTTTTTTCATCTAATGGTGAATCAAATTCTATATTTATTGATTCTGAATGACCAATAAAAACAGCTGTTCTAACACATGTCGCTGAAACTTTTATACCTTCATCTAAAATTTTTTTTGTTTCATCAATCATCTTTTGCTCTTCTTCAGTATTCCCATTTTCTAAGAAAGAACCAATATGGGGAATAGCATTAAAGGCTATTTGTTTTGTAAACTTATCTTTTTTTATCTCTTGGTTTCCATAAATATTTTGTGTTTGATTAAATAATTCATCCATTCCAGTCTTACCAGCACCAGATACGGCTTGGTAGGTTGATACTACAATACGGTTTATAATTGATTTTTCATGAAGTGGTTTTAGAGCAACAACCATTTGAATTGTAGAACAATTTGGATTTGAAATTATATTTGATTTATTTTTATCTAGAAAAAATTCTTCTAGATCCTTTGCATTAACTTCTGGAACTATAAGAGGTACATCTTTATTCATCCTAAAATGTGAAGTATTATCTATAACAATACAACCAGCCTTGGCTGCTTTTGGAGCAAATTCTGCTGATACTTCTCCTCCTGGTGAGAACAAACCTATATGAGTTTTTGAAAAATCAAACTCAGCTAGATCCTCAACTATAATTTCCTGGTCTTTAAATTCTATTTTTTTTCCTTTAGATCTCGATGATGCTAATAAATACAAATTATCAATGGGAAAATCCCTTTGATCTAAAATTTGTATTATTTCATTACCTACTGCGCCTGTGGCACCAGCAACAGCTATGTTATATTTTTGACTCATTTAATTTCCTGATAATATTTTAAGTTCCTCAATAACAGCATTACCCATTTCTTTTGTAGAAATAATTTTTTCTGCACCTTGCTTGATATCTGGAGTTCTCAAGCCTTTTAAAAGAACATTTTGAACAGCTTTTTCAACTAATTGACTATCTTCTTGCATGTTAAAACTATATTTTAACATCATTGCAAAACTCATTATCATAGCAAGAGGATTTGCTTTAGATTGTCCTGCAATATCTGGAGCACTTCCATGAACAGGTTCATACATAGCTGCTCTTGTCCCTTGTTCCGATAGCGGTCCAAGAGATGCTGATGGGAGCATACCTAAAGAACCAGTAAGCATAGCTGCTACATCACTTAAAAGATCTCCAAATAAATTATCTGTTAAAATAACATCAAACTGTTTTGGATTACGAACAAGTTGCATTGCACAATTATCAGCTAACATGTGTTCTAAATTTACTGAAGAGTATTCATTTTTATGTAATTCAGTAACTATATTTCTCCAAAATAAACCAGTTTCCATAACATTAGATTTTTCAGCAGATGTAACTTTATTTCTTCTTAACTTTGCTAAATCAAATGCAACTCTTGAAACTCTATCGATTTCAGAAGTTGTGTAGAGCTGAGTATCAATGGCTTTACTTTCTGTATCATTAATTTTTGAAATTCCTCTTGGCTGACCAAAGTAGACCCCGCTAGTAAGCTCTCTAACAATTAGTATATCTAATCCTTTGACTAAATCTAACTTTAAAGATGAAGCTTCAACAAGAGCATCTAAAACAACAGCTGGTCTTAAATTAGCAAATAAATCTAAATCTTTTCTTAATCTTAATAATGCTGCTTCTGGTCTTTTATTCCTTTCAACATTGTCCCACTTTGAACCTCCAACTGCTCCAAATAATATAGCATCTGAGTCGATTGCAAACTGCATAGTTTCATCACTTATGGAATTACCTTCTTTATCATAGGCAGTGCCTCCTACTAATCTCTCAGATATATCAAAAGAAACAGATTTTGTTTTTTCCATCCAATTAATAATATTAAGGACTTCAGACATAACCTCATTACCAATACCGTCACCAGGCAAAACTAATATTTTTTTATTACTCATAAGTAATTAAACAATCCAAGGTTGGATGTTGTGAATTTTTTCTTCGTAAATATCGATTTTATTATCTTTTTTAAGAGTCAGACCTATGTCATCTAAACCTTCAATTAGACATTTTTTTCTAAACTCGTCTATTTCAAATTTAATATTCTTATTATTGCTAAAAAAAATAGTTTGATTTTCTAAATCAACCGAAATTTCATTTTTATCTTCTGCTTCTTGCATTAATATATCTACATTAGATTGATCTAACTTGATTGGTAAAATGCCATTTTTAAAGCAATTATTGTAAAATATATCTGCAAAACTAGGCGCAATAATTGATTTAAATCCGAAATCTAGCAAAGACCACGGTGCATGTTCTCTACTTGATCCACATCCAAAGTTAGCACCAGCAATTAATATTTTTGATTTTTTATAAGGATCCCAATTTAAAACAAAATCGTTCTTTATATTTCCCTGCATATCATATCTAAGCTCATGAAATAAATTCTTACCCAAACCTGATCTTTTAATAGTTTTAAGAAATTGCTTAGGAATAATCATATCAGTATCAACATTAATCATTGGCAGTGGTGCAGGAATACTTTTTATAGTGATAAATGGATCCATTTTATAAATCCTCAACAGTTGTAAAAGAGCCTTTTATTGCAGAAGCGGCTGCAATTGCCGGACTAACAAGATGTGTTCTACCTTCTCGTCCTTGGCGGCCTTCAAAATTTCTATTTGAAGTTGAGGCACATCGCTCTTTTGGTTTCAGTTGATCTGGATTCATTGCTAAGCACATTGAGCAACCAGGTTCTCTCCAATCAAACCCAGATTCAATAAAAATTTTATCTAAACCTTCATTCTCTGCTTGTTTTTTTACTAAACCAGAGCCTGGAACAATCATGGATTCGACTGCAACTTTTCTACCTTTAACAATTTTTGCAACTTCTCTTAAATCTTCTATTCTTCCATTTGTGCATGAGCCAATAAAAACTTTATCTATTTTAATTTTTTGAATTTCTTGCTGAGGTTCTAAGCCCATATATTCTAGTGAACGTTCCATTGCTCTTTTTCTATTTAGGTTACTTTCTTGATTGGGATTTGGAACACTGCCATTGATGGCAACAACATCTTGTGGGCTAGTTCCCCAAGTAATCTGAGGTAAAATATCTTTAGCTTCAATTATAATTTCTTTATCATATTTTGCCCCTTCATCTGATGGAAGTGATTTCCAAAATTCTACTGCTTTATCCCAATTTTTCCCTGTAGGGGCATAAGGTCTACCCTTGATATATTCAAAAGTAGTCTGATCTGGTGAAATTAATCCAGCTCTCGCTCCAGCTTCAATACTCATATTACAAATTGTCATTCTACCTTCCATCGAGAGATTAGAGATAGATTCACCAGCGTATTCAATTACATAACCTGTGGCACCTGCTGTTCCTATTTTCCCTATAATGTGTAGAATAATGTCTTTAGCTGTGACACCTGTTTTTAATAAACCATTTACAACTATACGCATATTTTTTGCAGGATTTTGAATTAATGTTTGTGTTGCAAGAACGTGCTCTACTTCGCTAGTACCAATACCAAATGCTAATGCACCAAATGCACCATGAGTTGCAGTATGACTATCGCCACATACTATTGTCATTCCAGGCTGCGTTATACCCTGTTCAGGTCCTACTATGTGCACTATACCTTGCCTGCTATCTAAAAGAGGGAATAGGGTAACATCAAAATCTTTACAATTTTTTTCAAGTGTTTCAACTTGTATTCTACTTTCTTGATTTTCAATTCCCTTAGTTCTGTCAGTAGTTGGAACGTTATGATCTGCAACAGCAAAAGTGCTTTCTGGTCTTCTAACTTTGCGATTAGAATTTCTTAAACCTTCAAATGCTTGTGGACTTGTAACTTCATGAACAAGATGACGATCAATGTACAAAAGACATGTTCCAACTTCTTGCTGATCAACAAGGTGGTGTAACCAAATTTTATCAAATAATGTTTTTGGATTATTTTTTTTCATCCGAGTTGTTTTCGGCTTCTTGGTTTTTTTCTGCTTTTGGTTTCTCTACAGGTTGTGGTTCGTCTCCTGGTTTAGATTCTGTTTCTTGAATATTTTCAGTTGGTTGAACTTCTTCTTGCAGTGTTTGTTCTACAAAGTCATATTGATCTACTTCGTCACCTCGATCTCGATCAGCAATTCGAGCTCTTTTCCCTGTTCTATCTCGCAAATAATATAATTTTGCACGTCTTACGTCACCTTTTCTAATAACTTCTATTTTTTCAATAATTGGACTAAATAAAGGAAATACTCTTTCAACACCCTCTCCGTGAGATATTTTTCGAACAGTAAATGTTGAATTAACAGAATTATTTTTTCTTGCAATACACATTCCCTCAAAAGCTTGTAATCGTGATTTATCACCTTCAGTAATTTTAACTGTTACTTTTAAAGTATCTCCTGGACGAAAAGTTGGAATACGTTTTTTTAAAGTTAATCTTTCTATTTGATTTTTTTCAAAAGTTTCTAATAAATTAGTCATCTTTTATTCCTGTTCCTTTGTAATACAAATCTGATCTATTAATTTTTGTTTTTTCAACAGATTTATCATATCTCCATTCTTTAATTTTTCTATGATTCCCAGAAGTTAGCACCTCTGGTACTTCATATAATCTATTATTAATATCCTTCCAAACCTTAGGCCTTGTATATTGAGGATACTCCAGAAGGTTATCAGAAAAACTCTCTTCTAATAAACTTTCCGATTGCCCTAATACTCCAGGAATGAGGCGAATACAACCTTCAAGTAATACTTGAGCTGCTATTTCACCACCTGCTAAGACATAATTACCTATGCTCAGTTCTTCAAAGTTAAAAACCTCAATTGCTCTTTGATCAACGCCTTCAAAACGACCACAAAGTATAACTAATTCATTAAATTTAGATAAAATGCCAAGTTTTTCTTGATTCAATAGCTCTCCTGAAGGAGTTAAATAAATACGTTTGCTGTTTTTTTTAGGATCAATATTAATTGATAAAAGAGCTTTTTCTACTACATCTGGTCTCAAAACCATACCAGGTCCACCACCAAAAGGCTCATCATCAATATTATTTCTGTGACCTATGCCAAATTTACGTAAATCAATAGTATCTATGCAAAATTTTTTTTCCTCAAGTGCTTTACCAATTAATGAATAGCCTAGAGCACCAGGAAACATCTCTGGGTATGCTGTTAGTATTTTTATATTAAGCATTACGAAAGGATTCCTTTAATTGGATTAACAATAACAATTTTCTTATTTAAATTAACTGAAATTAGATTTTCTTCGTTCATTGGAATATAAATATTTTTATTTTTATATTTAGTTTCTAATAAATTTCCTGCTCCAAAATTCTCAACATTTAAAACATTACCAATAAATTGACCATCATTTAAAAATATTTTGCATATTAATAAATCACTTACTAAATATTCTTTAAAGTGATCTTTGGATAATTTATTTTTATAACAATAAATTTTTTTATTTTTTAATAACTCTGCTTCATTACGTGAGTTACAACCAAGAGGGTGAGCGACACATTTATTACTTCTAATCATAATTTTTTTAAACTTCCATTTAATTAATCGATCAAAACTTAAATATTCACCAATAGATTTAAATATTTTAAAATTTGATGTTAGAACTTTAATCTTAATCTCACCCTTAAGACCCAAAGGTGCACCAAATGTTCCGATATGGATAATTTTTTGTTTATAAATTTTACTCAGCTTTTTTACTATCTCCTTTAGTAGTATTTTTATTTTCTGGCTTTTTCTGAGTTGGTTTTTCTTCTGCAGCATCTTTTTTCTCAGCTGGTTTGTCTGCTACTA
>CEUZ01032800.1_pt1 | contig 11565 bp, 10 predicted proteins | sample 361511 | NCBI WGS metagenome assembly CEUZ01 (sample SAMEA2622822, study PRJEB7988) | marine metagenome | biome: marine biome (ENVO:00000447); feature: surface water layer (ENVO:00002042); material: "saline water (ENVO:00002010), including plankton (ENVO:xxxxxxxx)" | depth 5 m
GTCTACCAGTTGCAACCAAAGAAGCTGCTTCTCTGTTAAGTCCCCAAAAATGTGCAGCTGCAACTGTACCTCCCTGTTCGTGGCATTTATCTGCCCATTCACTCAAGGTTGATTCCATAGACCCGCCAATCTCAGCTTCACCTGGGCCATCGGTACACCACGGCATGATGTGTCTTTTCAACCCCATAAGGATAAGATGTCCCATAAGATTTTGCCGGTTTTCCTGTCCCACGTATGCCACGTAATCAGTGTCTCCCATCATATGAGGAAGCCCAGTAAATTCTTCTGTGCCTGTAAACAAGCTACCCCACTGGCACTGCAAAACATTAACCACATTTACATCTTCAGCTTTTGCTTCTGTAAGGGCACCTTGAGCTGACAGGAAATGAACATGGGCATCCCCGCTATACCAGCCCTTATCTTTCATATTTATCCAGCGGTTTATACTTAATTCAAGCTCATTTTGTCCAGGTTTGATTTCAATAATCTGACGTACCGGTTCATATTCGATTCCTCTTGCTATATCCACCACGACTTCACCTAAGGGCAACCAACCTTCGCAATAACCATCGATATATGCATAAGTTTGACCACCCAGTCTCACATCACCACCCACATCATAGTTGAATGTATCTAGCTCCGAATTTATATGATTATGATGTCCGTATGGTTGATATGGAATACCATGTATCGATCTAAAGTGAATCCTGCACGGTACTGGCAATCCATCAGAATCATCAATAACCCTGACTTTTACCCAGTTCCTGCCTTTTTCAAAAAGTTCAATCTTCAAATTTTCAGTTTCAATACAACCGCTAGACTGAAGATCCCCCCACTTAACGTCCCCAATTTCATTATCGCCTTGAAAAACCGTGAGTGTAGCTGATGGTATAGCAGATAAATTCACGTATGAGGGATTCGAGCTACTATTTGCAACCTGTCCCCAACCCTTATAAGGACTTTCCAGGAATTCGCTTAAAGGTTGATCAGGTAGGGACTGAGTATAAGAAGATATACCTCTATCAACATCTACACGAATATCTTTGTATGAAGAACTGGGTGTCTCATTTTTCAGTGTAATTATTGCAGGAACGCGTCCTTCTCGAGCAAAAGGATGTTCTTTAACATGTCCAAGAGTTAATCCGGAAACTGCGAATCTTGGACCTTTAGGAATTATATCAATGTACTCCACAACCTTTGAAGGCACAGGATTTTTCCAACACCAAAGGTAATACCATCGAGTTCCTGCTCCTCTGGATTCCATCAAACGCCAACCTGCGCGGCCAAATTCACCCTCATACCTAGGCATCATTTCCGGGTACATATCTGTAACTGAACTAAACTGTGGAGTTATTCCACCTGGTATAGTGCCCTCACCTGGCACAACTCCAATCTCAAATCTTTCCCTGACAGGGACTGTAATATCTTCTTCCCCATCTATATGAAAAACATAGTCAGCTACCTGAGAGCCCCAGCGCCCATCTTGAACAACGTTTGTTTCTAATTGCGTATGTGCAAACACAATATTTATGGCAGGCCTATTTACCTTGATTCGCACAGGAGAATCCTGTCCATTCAATACTATTAATCTTTTACTATCAGAATCGACAACTGGATTTCCTATTAAGAAAGGTAACCCTCTAAGTGATTGCAACCCTGGTACAGGATCAGTTTCAGACTTTAAAACATCTAGTTGGGAATTACATACATTAGATATATCAACTGGCTCATATTCGTTCACTTTAAAAATTCTCTCTTTCAATAGCTAACAAAGCTAGATTAAGATGCAAGTTATATCACAAATTTGTTTCAGAATCGATTGTAAACTGTCATTGAGATATAAATGAATTGTTTAACTAAGGTTTAAACAATGGTTGATATTGACATACCAAAGTATAATTTGCACCATGTTCAACCTGCTAATGAAAATGGGAGATAATTAACATGAAAATCACTGGAATACGTATGAAAGAGTATCACTTCCAGCTAGACCGAAAAATGGGAGATGCGAATTTTCCTGAGGGGAAAATAGATCAATCTGGAATGGTTCTTTACATCGATACAGATGAAGATATTTCTGGAATAGCAGTTGGAGAACCATCATCCAAAACATCTGTTGAAAGTTTGGAACCATTTCTTATCGGCAAGGATCCAAGAGGAGTAAAGGGACTTTGGAAAAGGCTAATCGATGCGATTTTCAAAGGTGGCAACGAAGGTCTAATGAACAGTGCTGTTGGTTTAATAGATATTGCAATGTGGGACCTTAAATCGAAAATTAACAATGAACCTCTGTGGAAAACTCTAGGAGGCTCCTCTAGATATGTAAGAAGCTATGCTAGCGGCATAGATTTACCCCTCTCAGATGAAGAAATTTATGATTTTTACGAAGGGGCCGCGTTGAAAGGTATATCTGCAGGTAAACTAAAGGTTGGACTAGATATAGAAGCAGACATAAGACGAATTGGAATTATGGAACAGGCTTTAAAAAAGTCTGGCAAACCAGTTCAGCTCCTCATAGATTCAAACGAATACTGGTCGCCAAAACAGGCTATACGCCACATCCGTTTGATTGAAGAACAATTTGAGATTTTCTGGGCAGAAGAACCAGCCAGAAGGTGGGACTACAGGGGTTTAAAACGAGTATCTAAAAGTATTACGGCTGCTGTTGCTACTGGAGAAAACCTAAGTGACATTAAAGATTTTATGCCATTGATCGAACAGGAAGCAGTTGACATAGTGCAGGTTGGTATACGTACAGGGGGAATCACCGGCCTAATGAAAGTAGCAGACATGGCATATGGATTTGAAATACCCGTTTCCGTAATGAATTCACCCGTAAATTATATGGCACCCGCTGCAAGTGCTATTCCAAACCATATTATGTTGGAAATATTTCATGACCGAGATGCCGGTATCCTGTCAACAGATTCAAAAATTGAAGACGGATATATTGTCCTTGGGAATACTCCTGGCAGCGGTCTACAAATAGATGAAAGGTCTCTAAATATGTCCGAACCAAATCGTAGTAGAAAATGGTCTGGATTACCATCAGGTAGAAGGAGAGGTGCAGGGTTAATATCTGTTAGTCCTGGAGAACCCATTGACCTTGACGAATAACAAGATTCCTATAGGGATTAAGAAGTGTTTGTAAACACTCCCTAATTATTGAAAGCTGATTTCGACATTAAAACTAACTAGCTGTCCCTGCAGCAGAGGAATTGGATCTAAACTGGCTTCAGTAAACTCCGCTGTAACTCCTCCTAGGCTAACATTTGTTTTAACACCTGTAAGTGAAACACCGGTCAATTGACCTAGTTCAATAGTACAAGTACCAGATAATCGTAACAACGAAGGGAATGAATCATTTAACATCAAATCTGTATTCTCTGAAACCACAATTAGATCTGGAATCACTGGATAATATAAAACAGGATATTCTTTACAGCTAACATTTTCATTGGAAGAGGAATCTTCTACTAGGCGGATAGACCAGCCATTGAGTTCCGGAGTCTGGCCTTTGATTACTGAAGTTTCTCCAGCTAGTAATCCTATTAATATCCGGTTCCCTAAATAAGTAATATCATTATCAAAATCGTGCTTTGTCTCCAAGGTCCCATCAGGATTGGTGATAGTTACTGTCCATTGTCCATGAACCTTGATGACGTTATCAGTAGTCTCATTGGATTGTGATATCCAGACACAACCATTGCCGATTGCAAGTAGCGTTATAAATACAACTGCAAAAATACTTTTCACTGATGCCTACTTTTCACTGATGCCTTTATAATGTTGATTATCAACATTATAAAGAAAACTGACAGAACAACAACTTTGACTTGTCAAAACACGATTTAGGTACTCTTTATTTGGATGATAAGATAAATCCGGTTTCTGATTGGTCTATATATAACTTAATATCAGGGATAAACAATTGCATATTACGATATTGGATTAATCTATTTTATGACTAACAATTATTACCTTTAAATCAAACAAGAAAGAATACTGATAATATTGTATCCAGTCAAAAACAGGGGTTAAACATGAAAGCTGCAGTCCTATATAAAGCTGATACAAACTTAATTATTGAACAAATGGATCTCAATGAACCTGGCCATGAAGAAGTTTTAATAAAGATGGTTGCCAGCGGCGTTTGTCATTCCGATTGGCATGTTGTAAAAGGAGAATGGACTCATCTTCCTTTACCAATAATTTTGGGTCACGAAGGATCAGGGATAGTCGAAGCAGTGGGTCGTAATGTACATAACGTAAAAATAGGGGACCACGTAGTACTATCCTGGCGGGCAAATTGTGGTTTCTGTGAAATGTGCATATCTGGATGGCCTGCTTTGTGTAACGACCAACGAAAGGTGAAGCAATGGCCCAGGGTTCGTAAAAATGGTGAAGCAATTAATCCTATGTCTGGTATTGGAAGCTTTAGCACCCATCAGGTCGTTCCAGAATCTGCAGCAATAGCAATCCATAAGGATATCCCTTTCCCACAAGCAGCATTGGTAGGTTGTGGAGTAACAACTGGGGTTGGAGCAGCAATAAATACAGCAAAGGTACAACCTGGTACAAGTGCAGCTATTTTTGGAGCAGGCGGCGTGGGTTTGAACGTAATCCAAGGATGTCATTTGGCCGGAGCCACTACAATTATAGCTGTTGATTTGCTGGATAATAAATTGGATTTAGCAAAAGAATTCGGTGCAACCCATACTATAAATGCGTCCAAAGAAGACCCCGTCGCAAAGATAATTGAAATATGTAACGGTCAAGGGGCTCATTATGCATTCGAAGCTATTGGTTTGGTAGAAAAGCCTTTTATCCAGAGCATACAATGTACAAGAAGCCGTGGTATATCCATATGGGTTGGGCATGCTCCTTCTAACACTCCTGTCACTGTAGATGCCCGTGAATTAATGCAAGAAAAAATTGTTATGGGTTCGATGTACGGTAGTGCTCAACCAAAAATTACCTTCAACAGACTTCTCAATCTATATAAATCAGGTAAATTAAGACTAGATGAATTAATATCCAAAACTTATATCCTCGAAGACGTTAACGATGCTTTTGTTGCACTTGGTAACGGGGAAGTAGCCCGAAGCACCCTAACATTCGAGTAATCTTGATGGTAAAGTTGGATACCTATAATCGAAGATTTATGAGGTATTAATGTCAAATCAAAGTATTATCCATGAAATTCAAACTGAAGGTGGTTTCATAATAAAAAATGTAATCCCAACAGACGACTCAAAATTTTTTGCAAAATACATCACAGAAACAGAGTTGAAGGAACGTTCTGAAAAAGAAGCATTCCTTGAACACACTAGGAAAAAAGGGCACATAGTAAGTGCCAAAGGTGTAGGTAGCATTTCTAATTTCGATCCTATCCTTCCAAAATTATCAAAATATTTAATAGATAAAAATATTACACATACTGCAGAAAACCTGATAGGTAAGCATTTTCGTATTTCTACAATTGGTGGTCTAGTCAATTTCCCTGGAAATGAACGTGGGTATTGGCATGCCGACTGGCCTTTTAACCAAACAGTCGCATCTCATGTACCAGCTCCTTACCCAAACGCCATTATGCATCTATCATGCCTAATCATGTTAACCAAATTTACAGACAAAACTGGTGGTACATTGATAGTGCCAAGAAGCCACTTGATTCCTGATAATCCATCAAGTGATATGGGCGATATATCAAAATCAAGCCATCCAAATGAAATCAATATTGTTGGAAATCCGGGAGATGTTTTCCTTTACGATAGCAGACTATGGCATTCAGTTGCAGAAAATAGAGATCCTAATCCCAGAATAGCTATCAGTGTCAGATATGCCCCTTGGTGGTTAAACTTAAATGTTCAAGAACAAGGCCATCCTGACCGTCAACGAATAGTATTAGAAACAGATGGAAAGGATAGCCTAACAAGAAGAATTTCAAAATCGGTCTTTTCAAAACTTCCTGATGAAGCAAAACCCCTTTTCATGCATTTCGTGGATGAAACAATGGCTGAGTGATCCAGGAACGGTCATCGATATAGCCACACATTGAAAATTATACAAGTCGAACCAATGGCTGTTTCCTAGGTCTAGTCTCAGTCGTTATTTTATAACTGGTTTCTTCTTAGTTAATTTTTTCCATCGAGTAGATTACGTCAGTGTTATTGTGTTTTTTATCCCACTCGACTACCCACGGAGCAGTCACGGCCTCTTGCATTTTGTCAAAATCTATCACGTTTGCAATTGTAATAACTTTACACCATCCTTCCTTTTCATAAGGAAGTTCAGCACTTTCAGTAGTACCATCTGATATTCCCGGAAACTCCTCTCGAATCTTAACCATCATATTATTAAAGTCGCCGAATGTTCCTTGGAAAGTTGATGTGAAACACACATTCATTTAAATACTCCTTCATTATCTGAATATACTATATATATTTATAACAATACGGTTAAACCAATGTCAATTAACTATGTGTAAGACTACTTTATCAGTCTGCTGACTTGTAGTAGTCAGATACCTTCTTCATCGCATTTGCAATATCATGAGCATCATTCTCGGTATAAGAATTACGGAAGTATATTGAACCAGTTAAGGGTAACTCACGTTCTATCACCGGGAGATGGATATCAGAATAATCAATACGCCGATTGCCATGACCATCTACGAATGGGAAACCTGACTTCCCATACGTGTCTTCTTCTGTAAATAAAGTGTAGGTGTGAAGTGCTCTGCCGCTGATATAAGGTCCATGACAGTCCGGAATACCCTCAGCGTTTACTGCCTGAGAAAAGTTTTCTGAAGATACTCCCGCTACCACGGGATCTATCTTATAAGCATATGTATAGTAGCTATTAACATCCCCCTGGCGGACTTGCTGCACCTTAAATCCCGGGAGTTCTGGTACGACCTCATTAAGAATCTCGGCAGTACGTTTCCGAACCTTGGTAGCTTCATCCCACCGGGAATACTGAGCCACGCCAAGTGCGGCCTCTAAATCTGTCATAGCGTAGGTCGTACCCAAAAAAGCAGCATATCCACGAGTTTCGACCGATTCCGGCTCAGGAGCCAGCGAACTACGAAAATCTATGGATCCTTCTGATCCCTTACGTACAAAGTTAGACGCACGATGTGCTAATTCTTCGTTATTTGTCATAAGCATCCCTCCAGAGCCAGTTGTGAGGGTCTTACCGCCAAATGACCAGATGCCAATATCACCTATTGTCCCAACTAATTTACCCTGGTAACTTGCCAGATGGGACTGGGAACAGTCCTCGACAACAGGTATATCATGACGCCGTCCTATATCCATGATAGATTCCATATCACACGGATTCCCATGCAAGTGAGTGGCGATAATCGCACAGGTGCGTTCAGTTACGCTCCGTTCTATCTCTATAGGATCGATATTAAAAGTGTCTGGGTCTGAGTCGGCAAACACAGGAATACAGTTCTGGAGCATAATGCCCAATATACCGCCTGTATCCGTCACAGGCGTGGTTATTACCTCATCACCTGGTTCTGGATTAATAGCGGCAATCGCTGTATGTATTGCCGCAGTAGCAGAATTAGTGGGTACCGCGTAGTACAGACCATGTCTTTTCGCAAATATCTCGCAAAATGCATTCACCTTGAAACGTGACCGCCATCGCTGTGAATCATTTGTATCAGCTGGTTCAGACGCATCATCAATCACTTCGGCCAATTGGCGTTTCTCTTCCTCACCAAAATACCAGCGTGGACCAAACGGCCGGGTTCTTAAGGGATCCCCTCCGTGTATAGCTAATGTCCCGGGATTATTGGATTCAGCCATATCATATTCCTTTTAAATAAACTTTTTTTTAATCACTATGAATAGGGTGTTGTATCGATCATGTTTTTAAGTTGATTATCTATGTTGTAATTACGGATTTAATCGCGGAAGTTCACATACTGGAGAGGCTGTTTATTATCCATGGACTTTATAAAATTGATTATTTCCTGTAAATCGTCCCGCTTTTTTCCGCTCACTTTAAGTTCGTTTCCTTTCATTGATATTTGCACTCTGAATTTCGTGGACTTTACAGATTTAGTGATTTTTCTAGCAAGTTCATCATCAATACCTTGTTTTATATCAACAACTTGTTTCACGGTTTGACCCGACGCTTCTTGTGGATTGCCGAATACAAAGGCTCCTCTTTCAACCTTTCTAGTAGTTAGATATTTGAGTAGTAAAGCTTTGACATGCTCTAACTTCATATGGTCGTCTGCGGTAATCGTAAGAGTATCATCTTTACGATCTAAGTCGCATTTAGAGCCAGCTAGATCGTACCTCTGGCGGATTTCTCTCTTAGCACCGCTGATAGCATTATCGACTTCCATTAAATCAGTCCTTGAAACAACATCAAATGACGGCATCTAGTTATCTCCTTCAGGATTAAAATCTTTTTTATATTTACCTCAGTTTTTGTGATCAAAAACAGTTGTCGGTTGTTACCAGTTTACTTAGGTATTAAATCCATCGAACGACTCCTGTCAATTTTAACTTAGCCCATAAAACCTGGCTGCGTTGTCTCCCATGAACATTCGTTTTTGTTCATCGCTTAAATCGCCCAGGCCACGTAACGCTACTTGTAAAACATCTTCATAGGACCCTGACAGTAAACACACTGGCCAGTCACTACCAAACATCAATCGATCAATCCCAAACACGTCTAGAATATGCTTTATATATGGATTGAAATGGTCATATTCCCAATTTTGGTGATCTGCCTCTGTTACCATCCCAGACACCTTACAATATACCCCCGGAATATCAGCGACCTTGGCTATATCACTGGCCCATGGTTCCAAAACACCAGTAGAAATAGGAGGTTTTGATATGTGATCGATAACAATCATTAAGTCAGGTATTTCATCGGCCACAATCAGTACATGTTTTAATTGATGCGGTCTTGTTAGCATATCGAACCGGATACTTCTGTCAGATAATTCTCTAAGACCACGTTTAGAAGAGTCTCGTATTAACCATTCTTGATCAGGATCATGTTCCACACCATGTCTAACCCCAACAAATTTAGGGTATTTGAGTAATTCATCAAGAACGTAACCCACATCTGGATCTAGCAAATCAACCCAGGCTACCACACCTGCAATAAAATCATTTTGTTCAGCTAATCCTAGAAACCATTTTGCTTCTTCTAAAGATTCATGGGCCTGTACCAAAACGGTCTGATCAATACCGTTCTTTTGAAGTATAGGTCTAATATCCTCAGGTAAATAATTTTTCCTAAGAACCCCTTCTTCAGGCGGCATCCAGTCGTAGTTAAATTTTTTTAGATCCCAAAAATGGTGATGACTGTCAATAATACGACTGTCCATTTTACTACTTATTATTAAACCACTTAAGGTTAAAAACCTCTTCCATTTGTGTCCACCATTCTTCTGGTTTAGCCGAAGGTACTTTTTGTTGGAATTTTCTCATTAGATCATCCCATTTCTTAGCACTACCAGTTTCCATATATTTTGGAAAATCTCTTCCAGGTTCAAATTCATCACTAGTTTCAATATACATGAAAAGGCGGTTTCCACCCAGAAAGATTTTCATTTCATTAATCCCGATCAAGCTAAGTCCTTCAATAACATCGGGCCAAACATTTCTATGGTATTCACAATACTCAGAAATAACATCAGGGTCGTCAATCAAATCTAGAGCCATACCAAAAGTTTTCATAGCATCTCCACAAAGAGTAAATTCACCTAAAGTAGGAATTTATTATTCTGTTACATCTAGTATCTATCTGAATTGTCCTCTCGCTGGCAAATCCCAGATTGCCTCAAGTTTATCGTCTTGAATCACAAACATGTAATCGTGCACATTGATACAACTGGCTATATCTCCAGGAACAGCCCAGACCCTGTCAGCAAGCTTCAGCCCATGTTGCAAATCTGGGTCCACGTCTATACCAAAATGTTCTGCACTGAGACCTCGTACGGAGGCACCATCAAGCCCTACTATTCCTGGATCACTATCATCTCCTCCCATGGTTTTACGCCCACCATCGGTGATAATATTGCCAGGTGCAGGCATACTTGTTACACAAGTCAATACGTGGGCTGCGGTTGAAAATTCAGAACGATGCAACCTGTATCGTTCATCCATGAGTGCATATGATCCAGCTGGAACTTCTGTAACGCCGTCAGTGTTACCTACAATTTCATAGTTATGTGTCCCACCTATACTTACAACTTCCACATCGAACCCGGCATTTTCAATATCTTCACGGGTATCTAAAACAGGTTGAGTGGTTTCTCTTGATGTTTCAACAAGGCGTTCGTAATTTTCAGACAAAATTGGTCCTTCATATGCCATCAATCCCTTGAAATCCAGACCATCCGACTCCTGTACTTTCTTGGACAGTTCAACTGCATCATTGCCGGGTGATACTCCCATCTCTGAATACGCAGTTTTTAAATACAAAACCACCTTTAAAATTACGTGATTTGCCACAGCCGCCTCAGACAACATGGTAACTCCCAAGGGGCTATCAACTGCCACGGTAACCGTTGCACGTTTTGCAATAGCACATAGCCGTCTGGCTTTCTCTCCAGTAACAACAAGATTACAGATAAAAATATCTTTGAACCCGTAGCTCGCGAAGATTTCTGCCTGACCTACGGTAGAAGTAGCTATACCACCTAATGTCCCACCTGCATCCAATTGCTTGTGAGCTATAGCAGGGCTGCCGTGGGCCGCAACATGTGGTCTTAATTTTGCATTACTCTTTGCAAAAAATGACGCCATCTTGTTAATATTATTTTCTAGATTATGAATATCTACCACAAGGGCAGGGGTATCTAATTCGATCTCTGGCGTACCTATCGGCTTAAAAATTGGACGTTCCATAAAAATTTCTCCGATACAAAAATAGGATTTTTAGACGCAATAGAAGCGGCTAGAGAATAACATATCATTTTTCTATAGTCTATAAACAGAATATCCATGTAACTATTTCTAATATCAAATATTCAACCTTTTAAGAATATTTATAATACAATTCTATTCTATAAACTAACGTGTCTGGAAAATTTATATTAATGATCCAAGAAGACCCAAATAACCCCGTTGGTAAATGGGAAAATATCCAAGAAGAAGTTAGACTATTGAGTTCAACGGACAATAACTCTGAAACCTCAAGCAGTCTTGTATTAACTAATAAAAATTTGATAAAGACAATTGTTAACCGGCATAAAATAGATACTCAAATTGTTCCTTTAAATGAAATTACAGGATTTAGCATATCTACCATCCATCAAAAGAGCTTTGTGGGAATATTATGGGCACTTTTGTCCATTATCGTTGCTGTCGCTATATGGCAGGTTTGGGATAATAGCTTACCTTCTACAATAGTTGCATTCTTAATCTGTGGAATGGGTCTCTATATCTTTGCAGAACGATATTTTCTGGGCAATCACACTTTGGCAATTTTTCAAACGCAGTCACAAAATATTTCAATTGAATTAAGTGATGAGTTCATAGGACCACAGATAACATCACTAGCTGACAAACTATTTAA
>CEUZ01000827.1_pt1 | contig 11561 bp, 11 predicted proteins | sample 361511 | NCBI WGS metagenome assembly CEUZ01 (sample SAMEA2622822, study PRJEB7988) | marine metagenome | biome: marine biome (ENVO:00000447); feature: surface water layer (ENVO:00002042); material: "saline water (ENVO:00002010), including plankton (ENVO:xxxxxxxx)" | depth 5 m
TAGTTAAAACTGAAGCTGCAATTTCTGAAGATTTATTAGTTTTAAAATTCTCAACTATTTTTTGAGTTTTTTCAATTTGTTTTTTTATAGATTGACTATCGCTAAAAAAATTATCAATTTTATCATATATATTTTTTGAATTACAATTTGATTGGATTAATTCAGGTATTATTTCTTCATTGGCTGCTATATTGATAATATTAGCGAATTTAACTTTTACTAACATTTTTACAATTAGATAGTTTATAAGATTCATTTTATAAATAATAATAGATGGAATTTTAGCATTACATATCTCTAATGATATTGTACCTGATTTAGCTACCGCAAATATAGAACATTTTAAAATTTCAGACTTTATTTTTTCATCAGAAATTGATCCACAATTGGTAAAACCTTGTTTCAATAATCTGTCCTGTATAGATTTATTAAATTCAGATGTTGAATGAAAAACATAAAAAATATCTTTATGTTTATTGTTCATCATTTTTATAAAATTAATTAAAATTGGTAATAAAATATCTACCTCAGAACGTCTACTACCAGGAAATATAGAAATAATTTTTTTATGATTTTTAATAATTTGGGAAATATCAATTTTACTTCTATCAACAGTTTCTAGTAAAGGATGTCCTATAAAAGTTGATGGGATATTTTCTTTATCAAAGTATTTCTTTTCAAAAGGAAATAATAAAAGGATATGATCCAAAAATTTTTTTAATTTTTTTACCCGATGTTCTCTCCATACCCAGACCTGTGGTGCAACAAAATGAATAGTTTTAATATCAGGATCAATTTTTTTTACTTTTTCAGCAACTCTTAAGGTAAAATCAGGACTATCTACACTAAATAAAATATCAGGCTTAAATTCAATGATTTTTTTTACTGTTTCATTAATTTTTTTTTTTATTTTAAATATATTAAACAGAACACTAGTAAAACCAATATAAGTAACTTCATTAAGATCATAGATTGATTTAATTCCTATTGAATTTAAATGCGTTCCACCTACAGACAAATATTCAATATTAGAATTATTTTTTTTTAATTTAGAAATTATAGTTGAGGCTAATTTATCTCCAGATGGTTCGCCTGTTAGTATAAATATTTTTTTCATTTAACTGTTATAAAAATTTTATTTTTATTTGCAAAATTAATACATTTTTTTTTATCTAAAAATATATTTTTTTTACTTTTTAAAACTATTCCTTTGAGACCTGCCTTTTTACATTGTTTTAATGTTTTTAATCCAACTGTGGGTAGATCAATTCTAAGATCTTGTTTTTTCTTAGGAAATTTTACCAAGACACCATTATTTATATTTTTTTTACTTTTACATTTTTTAAGCATTTTTTCTGTTCCACTCTTACCTTCTATCGCAATGATTTTTTTATTTCTAACAACTGTACCTTGACTAAAATTATACTTACCTAATTTGTTTAATCTTGTTATAGCTATCTTAATATCAATTTTATCTTTATTATTTGGTTTAATTTTAGAGTAATTACCCTTTTTAAGTGATAATTCGCTGTTAAATGTTATTGAACTAATAGTTTTAATTGATTGCTGATTTAATATTTTTATTATTTCTTTTAAAATTGCAGCGTCACCTAATTTAGATGCCTTAATTATTCTAGGTATATAATAAATACCTTTTAAATCTAATTTTAGTTTTGAAAAATTCGGTCTTGATACTTTTCCAGCAAATAGTACTTTTTTACAATTATTTTGTTTTAAAATTTTAATAATTTTTCCAAATTGTCCGATAGAAATAGAATGTGAACTTCTGTCTTTTTTAAATTTTTTTGCTTTAGATAAATCAATAATTAAATACTTTATTTTTTTTTTCTTTATTTTTTTTAAAATTTCAATTGGAAAATAGTATCTCCAAATATCAAACCAATCATCTCAATCCTTAGAAAAAGGTGTACAAATAGATCTTTTTTTATCCTTAGTTATAAATTCAATTACATCCTTAACTAGTGGATTTTCTTTAAATTCTCCGTTTAATTTGTTTAAATTATCAGTCAGATTTTTAGTTGCAAAAATCTCCTTATATGCCTTAGTTAAGCTAAGAATATCTTTTTTTTCAAATTTAGCTCTTCTTAAACCAATTAAATTAAGTCCTTGTAAATAATTTCTATTACCTATTGATAAACCATATGGAATAACATCGTGTAAAACTCCAGTCATTCCACCTATCATCGCCATTTTTCCAATTCTTGTGAATTGTTGAACTGCTGAATTTCCACCTATAACAACATTATCTTCTATATTAACATGTCCACCTAAGGGTACATTATTTGCTATAATTACATTATTTCCTACGTTGCAATCGTGTGCTACGTGAGATGAAATCATAAACAAACAATTATCTCCAATTATAGTAATACCTCCTCCACCTTCAGTTCCTGGGTGTATTGTTACATATTCTCTAATCTTATTATTATTTCCAATTATTAATTTTGTTTCTTCGTCATTATATTTTAAATCTTGTGGATCATTACCTATAGAGGCAAATGGATAAATTTTATTATTATTTCCTATTTTTGTATTACCAGAAATATTAACATGTGAATGAATGACTACATTCTCTCCTATTTCTACATTGGGACCGATTACTGAGTAAGGACCTATTTTTACTGAGGCCGAAACTTTAGCTTTTTTATGTACAATAGCGCTACTATCTATCATTTATTTGCTCTTATAAAATTTTTTAAATCTTTAGATGGATAGCCCATTACTTTTGAATTATCAGGTATATCTTTTATTACTCCACTACCTCCACCTATCTGAACATTGTTTCCTATTTTTAAATGACCTGAAATTCCAGCTTGACCTCCAATCATTACATGATTTCCTAAAGTTGAACTACCAGCAAATCCTACTTGTCCAGCTATAATACAATTGTCTCCAATTTTAACATTATGTGCAACGTGAATTTGATTATCTAAATAAGTATTTTTGCCAATTATAGTATTAGACATTGATCCTCTATCTATAGTAGATCCACAGCCTATTTCCGAATTTTCATTTATTATCACTACACCAATTTGAGGATATCTAAAATTATTTTTTTTATCAGGAAAAAATCCAAATCCTTTTTTTCCTATTACACATCCATCTAAAATATGAACATTATTATTTATTATTGTATTTCTTATAATTGTATTTGATCCAATTGAACAATTGTTTCCAACAACTACATTTTTTTCAATTATTGTATTATGACCGATTGAACAATTTTTTCCTATTTTTACGTTTTTACCAATTAATACATTTGCTCCATATTTGACTTTTTTGTTGTATGAAGTTTTAGATATATTTTTTACAGTTTCATCAAAATCATCAGTAACAGATTCTGGATAAAATATTTTTGTTATTTTTGCAGTTGAAACTAAAACATTATCAACCAATATTTTTTTACATTTTTTTGGCAAATAATCTTTAAGATTTTCTGTTGTTATACAAATTAAAGCTTTAGTTTTTAAAGCTAAATGTGAATATTTTTTTGAGTGAAAAAAAGTAATATCTGTTTTAGTAGAAGTGGACAAATCTTGTATATCGTAAATTTTAGTACCATTTAATTTCTGAATATTTTTTAATCCAGATAAATTCAATAATTTCTCAATTTTAAAAGGTCCTTTATTTTTAAAAAAGGGATGAGTCATTAAATATATTTATTATCAAAACTAACGATAATTGCTTATCAAGAATTATTGCTGATTATTTCCTATCAACTATAGTAGCAGACCACTGAGCGTCTGCCATTTTTTTTCCACTTACAAAAGCTTCGCCTTTGTATTTCCATACCTTTCCATGAGATCTGATTGCTTCTATATTTAATTCTAATTTACAATCTGGAACTACTGGATTCCTGAATCTAGCTTTTTCAACACTCATTAAGAATACTAATTTATTTTCATATGTAGATTTATCAATGCCATGCGCAGTTAACGCAGCGGCAGCTTGACCAAATGCCTCAACAATTAAAACACCTGGCATAACTGGCTGATCAGGAAAATGACCTTGAACATAAAAACTATCTTTTTTAACATAAACTATTGCTGTTGCTGAAAATAATTTTTTTATATTAATTAATTCATCTATTAAAAGCATAGGTTCTCTATGTGGTAAAAGTTTTTCTATATCTTTTTTATTTAATTTGTCCGACATTAATCAAAATCTATTTTCTTAATTTTTTTATTTACTAATTTTAATATATCATTTGTTTTATCTAATTCGGTCTTACCTATAACAATATCTTTTTTTTGCATTAATATTGAAATTGAATTTTTATTTGCAAATTCTGAAAGTATAGGTGTTATATTTTCTAATAATTTTTTAGTTGCATTAATTTTTTTTAAATTCAAATCATTAATTCTTTTATTTTTTTCATTTCTATATTTATTAGCTTCGATTTGAAGTTCTTTTAATTGTTTTTCTAACTCAGATTTATCTAAAATATTTTGTTGAGAAATTAATTTCTTTTCCTTGCTTCTAAGTTCATCTTCTTTTTTTTTAAAAAAATTAATATTTAAATTATTTTCTTTATTAAGTTTTTCACTTAATTGTTTGCCTGCTATTGAATTATTCATAATTTTTTCCATATCAACATATGCGATATTTTCTTTTGAAAAAGACTTGGTTGTCAAAATTAAAAAAATAATTAAAAAGATTAATTTAGTCTTAAAATGCATTAAAATGTTGTTCCTAGATTAAACCTAAATGTTTCTTCTAAATCTGAATGGTGCTTTGTAATTGGTTTAGCAAATGAAAAATTCAGTGGTCCTATCGGTGTGTACCAATCTATACTAACGCCGGTAGAACTTCTTATTTTGCTTCCACCATCAACGTTGTCAGAATAATCTACTCCCCAAACATTAGCTGTATCAATAAAAAATTTAAAATCTGTTGACTGTAAATTACTAAACAAAAACGGCAAATCAGTTGCAAAATTTATTGCAGCAGCATAATTTCCACCTATATGTTCGCTACCATCTTTGGGGCCAATTCTGCCAGGCTCAAATCCTCTTAGTTTTTTGGAAGGTATAAAACTTCTTTTAGAAATTCTAACATCATCATCTGTTATTGAATTTATTGTATCTAAATAAAATGAGATTCTGCCGATCATTTCATCTTCGAATTTATGGTATTTTTTATATTCGAAGGTGTTTTTCAAACCACCATCTTCGGTTACAAAGGGTATTGTTTGCGAAAAATATGTTCTATAACCCTCATTTGTTTTAAATTTTTGGTCTCTTTTATCAATTACAAAAGCATAAGATGAGGTAATATCAAAATATTCACCACTTTGTTTTTGTAGTTGAGAACTTGCGTCTGAGTTAGTTTTTAAATCTTCTAAATATACTGAAATATTTGGAGAAAAAAATACATCTTCATACTGCTCATATTCAGTTCCTAATTTAAAACCATATTTAGAAGTTTTGTATCCAAATTTAGTAAGTTTATCTATTGATGAACTTTCGACAGTTGTAAATAAAGTATTATCTGAATTATTAAAGTTTGGGTTTATTACCGAAAATAAACCTCTAATACCGTCAGTTGATAAAGCTAAATTTGCATCTAAAGTTATTCCTCTTCCTAAATAATTCTTTTCCTTAACACCTAATCCTATTTGACTACCAGAAGTACCAATACCAGCGCCAGCTGAAATCTCACCCGTAGGCATCTCTTCTACTTCAATATTTAATATTTTTTGATTTTTTGAAGATCCTTCTTCAATTTTAGATGTGACTGATTTAAATATTCGAAGAGATTTAATTTCATTAATCGATTTATTTGCTAAGATTTCATTATAAGGATCACCTTCATCTATAATTAAATTATTTCTTATTACTTTTTCATCTGTATAAGAATTTCCAAATATATTCACTCTTTCAACATAATTTTTTTCCATTTCTTCAACTTTAAAAACAAAATCAATTTTATTATCAAAAAAAGTTTCTTCAACTTTAGCGTTAATAAATTGGTATTGTTTTTGTAAAGCAATTTTATCTATTTCGTTAATTACTTTTTCAATTTTTGAATTTGAGAATACTTTTCCAGATAAACTTTTAAGGATGTTATCAATTTTGATAAAATTCTCTTTTTCATAATCTAAAGGTAGTGATAATTTTAAATTATTGAAATAATATTTTTTACCAGGGCTAATATCAAAAATTAATTCAAAACTCTCATTATTGAGAAAGTTTACATAACTATTATTAATATTAACATCGTAATATCCTTTATTTTTATAAAAATTAATTAATAATCTAGTATCTAGATTTATTCTTTCTTTATTTAAATACTTTTTTGATGAAATAATTTTCCAGAATTTGCTTTCTTCTGATGTAATTATACTATGTAATTTTCTATCTTTATAAATTTTATCACCTAAAAATTTTATTTTAGAAATTTTTGTTTTTTTACCTAAATCAATATCATAAATTATATCAACTGAATTATTATCATTTTCAATAATTTTTGTATCAACATCAACAAAATAATATCCAACATCCTCAAATGCAGTCTTAATAATCGATATATCTTTTTTTAATTTTGTTTCAATATAAGAAGATCTTTCTTTAACGTTTAATATTTCTAATAATTTTTCTTTAAATTTTATAGCCTTAATACCTTCAATGACTAAGTTTTGAACAATTGGGTTTTCCTCTATTTTTATTTTAAGTACTCCGTTATCAACATTAAGTTCAATTTTTTTAAAAAATTCAGTTAAATAAAGTTTTTTTACAATTTCATTTAATTCTTTCAATGAATAATCTTTATTTTTTTCAATTTCTCCAAATAAAATAATTGTTTCATTTGAAATTCTTGAGTTGCCTTCAATATTAATTTTGGAAACTACTTCAGATTTTAAGTCAGTATTAACAAAAAATATAACAGCAATAATTAATAAGATTTTTTTCATTTATTCAGTCATCATTTTATACATAGATATTTGGTTTTCAATCTTACTTCTTCAATTAAACGGGATATTTGCCTTATATCTCTAGGCTTTTTTGTCTTGTAATAACTAAATTGTTTTAAACTAATAATTTTATTTAAGTATTTATTTATGTCTATAAATTTAATTTTTTTATTTAAAAAATATTTAACCAATTCATCATTGGCAGTTATTAACACTGTTTCAAATAATGAAATTTTATTTGTAATTTTATTTAAAATTTTTAATGATGGAAATTTATTTAAATTAGGAGCAGATAAATCAAGTTTATTTAGATATGAAAAATTTATATTATTAGTAAAGATACCTTCGTATGTGCCGGAATAAATGGAATTAAATATAGGTATTTTCATATCTGTGTCATGGAACAACATTTTGATTAAACCATTATTAAATTTAACAATTGCATGTAAATAAGATTTTGGATGTATTATAATATTAAATTTATTTATATCTAAGTTAAAAATTCTTTGAGCTTCTATTACTTCAAAAACTTTATTCATCATTGTCGCAGAGTCTACAGAAATTTTTTTTCCCATTTTCCATCTTGGGTGATTTAATGCGTTCTGAGGACTTATTTTTTTAAATTTTTTTATTGGAAAATTTAAAAATGGACCACCTGAAGCAGTTATGTATATTTTATCTATTGCATTTTTATTTTTGTTAATTAATGACCATATAGAAAAATGTTCAGAATCTACTGGGATAAATTCAGAATTATGTTTTTTTAATTGTTTGTTAATCAAATTCCATGCACAAATTATTGACTCTTTATTTGCTATTGCAATTCTTTTAGAAAATTTAATTAAATCCAGTGTCGGTTGTAAACCATATAATCCAGAAATTGCACACATTGTATAATCAATTTTATTATTTATTATATTTTTTATTTCACTTAAGTTGTTAAAAATTTTTATATTTTTATTTTTAAATTTTAATTTTGCCTTTAAATAATATGTATGATCAGTTATTATAATATTTTTAACTTTTAATTTACTTGCCTGTTTGTAGATTTCTTTTAAATTTTTATTTGTTGTTAATAAAATTATTTCAAAATTTTTAGGATTTTTTCTAATAATATTGTATGTAGTTTTTCCGATTGAACCTGTTGAACCAAGTATTACAATTTTTTTTTTCATATTTTAAGATATTCAAAAATAATAAACGAAAATGGGATAGCAAATATTATTCCATCAACTCTATCTAATAGACCACCATGTCCTGGGATCAATTTTCCAGTATTTTTTTTTTTATATAATCGTTTAAAATAAGATATTGTTAAATCGCCCAATTGGCTTATTGTTGAGATTAATATAATTGTAATAATAAATTTGAGATCATTTTTAAAAATTGTAAATTTAGTTATAAATAAATATGCAGAAATTATAGCAAGTAAATATCCGCCAATAGATCCAGCATAGGTTTTATTAGGACTTATATTTGTAAGTTTTGGACCTTTAAACATGTTTCCGAAAAGGTATCCGCCTATATCGGTTGTAACGCATATTAATATAATAAATAAAAATAGTAAAAGTTCATTTTGTGTACTTCCCCTTATTAGATATGCAGAATATGTTGTGATTAGTAAAAAGGTTAATCCTAGTGATAACAAAAATTTATTTTTTGCTAGTTTAAACCACTCATATGAACTAATTAAAAAAAAAGTAATTAAAAAAAAATTAAAATAATAAGATCCTTTGAATATAAAAAATAAACTTACTGGTATTAGAACCAAGGAGCTTATAAGTCTTTTAGAAATTTCATTTATCATTAAATATTTCCAAAGTTTCTCTTAATTTTTTTAAATTTATTTATTATTTTATTATAGTCTTTTTCATTAAAATCAGGCCATAATTTTTTTTCAAAAAAAATTTCTGAATATGATAATTGCCATAATAAAAAATTACTTAACCTGTGAGTATTTCCAGTTCTTATTAGAAGATCTGGATCCGGTATATTATTAGTAAATAAATTTTTGGATATGTTAGACTCATTTATATTTATCTTTTTTTTTGTAATTAATTTAACAGAATTAACAATTTCATTTTTAGACCCATAATTTAAAGCAAGATTTATTTGTAATCTTGTGTTTTTTTTGGTTTTATTTTCTGAAAAAATGAGAAGTTTGTTAAATTTATTTGAAAAAGTCTTTTTTCCAATGATTTTAAGTTTAATTTTTTGATCATTTAAATGATTAATTTTATTTTTCAGAAAATCTTCTAATAAATTAAACAAAAAATTAATTTCTTTTTTTGGTCTTTTCCAGTTTTCTGTAGAAAAGGCATACAAAGTTAGAAATTTTATTTTATTTTTTAATGTGGCTTTAATTATTTTTTCAACTGTATCTAATCCGGCCCTATGTCCATAATTTCTTGTTTTTCCTTTTTTTTTACCCCAACGACCATTTCCATCCATGATGATAGCAACATGTTTAATTGGATTCATACAGTCATTATTTCTTTTTCTTTAGAAATAACTTTGTCATCAATTTGTTTAATATGATTATCTGTGGAATTTTGTATTATTTTTTCAAATTTTTTTTCATCATCTTCGCTAATATCTTTGGATTTAAGCATTTTTTTTAATTCATCATTGGCTTCTCTTCTAATATTTCTAATTGATATTTTACATTTTTCACCCATTGACTTTATCATTTTTTTTATTTCGTTACGTCTTTCCTCGCTTAAATCTGGTATGGGGAGTCTAATAAGTTGACCATCGATTTGCGGGTTTAGTCCTAACTCTGACTTTTTTATTGAAGAGTCAATTAAATTTACATTGTTTAAATCCCAAACTTGAATATTAATCATTCTTGGTTCTGGAGTTGTAATACTTCCTAGTTGATTTATTGGCATTTTTTGACCATAAACATCTACCTTAATCAAATCTAACATGTTAGCATTTGCTCTTCCTGTTCTTAGAGATGATAAATCTTTTGTAAAAACTTCAAAAGTTTTAATCATTTTTTGATTGTATATTTTTTCATTAAACATTATTCACCTATTTTAATTCTGTAAAAATCTTTTATTATCAAATCAGATATTTTTAATTCTTTTATTATATCTCTAACTTTTTTTTTTGGTTCCATAACCCACGCTTGGGTCATTAAACTATTATCTTCTTTAAATTTATTCAACTTACCAATACTAATTTTTTTGATAATTTCTTCTGATTTACCTGAGTTTTTTAGTTCTTCAGTAATTAATTCTTGTTCTTTGTCTATTACAACCTTCTCTATTCCATCTTGATTTAATGCTAAAGGATTTGATGCGGCTATGTGCATGGTTAACTGTTTTCCAAATAAATCCAAATTTTCTGATTTTTCTTTAGTCTCGATTGATGCAATAACAGCTAACTTTGACAAATTATCTTTAACAACAGTGTGAAGATATTTAAAATTTTGAGTTCCAGGTTTATTTATAGTTTTAGATCTACCAAAAGTAATTTTCTCTCCTATTTTGGCTATCATAGCTACCAAATTATTTTCCACACTATTACCATCTTTCATTTTGCTTTTTTTTAATTTATCTACATCTGAATTTATTTGATTATTAATTTCACTAATTTCTTTAACAAATTCTATAAAATTTTCATTTTTAGCAACAAAATCTGTTTCACAATTTACCTCAATAACTGAAATTTTATTTGAGTCTCCACTAACAGCAATAACGCCTTCTTTTGCTTCTCTTGACATTTTTTTTGAAGCTTTTGAGATACCCTTTATTCTTAAAATTTCTATTGACTTATTTATATCGCCATTGGACTCTTTTAACGCTAAATTACAATCTTTAAAGCCAGCGCCAGTTGCTTTTCTAAGTTGTTTTATTTTTTCAATTTCACTCATAAAAATCTTAAATTAATTAAGTTTATTGAGATTTTTTTCTAATTTTTTATCTTTATTGATTGGGATTTTTTTTTCTTCTTTATTAGATTTGTTTGTAGGATTTTTTTTTAATTCATCTTTAATTTTATCATCTTTTTTTGCTGTTACTGGTACATCTTTTTTGGCATTTATAATAGTTTCATTTAATAATTTGCAATATAAATCAATAGATCTTCTAGCATCATCATTACCTGGAATTGGAAAATCAATTCCTTCAGGATCTGAATTGGTATCTAATATTGCAACAATAGGTATAGAAAGTTTCATTGATTCTTTTATTGCTAGAGACTCATAATTTGTATCTATTATAAAAACAAGATCTGGTACTTTTTTCATATCAACAATACCTCCTAATGATCTCTGAAGTTTGTCTCTTTGAACACTCATTTTTAGCAATTCCTTCTTTGTAAAACCTCTGTTCTCCGATGTAAGATGCAAGTTTATTGTCTCTAGTTTTTTGATTGATTTAGATATTGTATCCCAATTTGTAAGCATACCACCTAACCATCTATGATTTACATAGTATTGATCTGTATTTTTTGCTAGGTCAGCAATTGCTTCTGAAGCTTGTTTTTTTGTAGAAATAAATAAGATTTTTCCATTGTTAACAATTGTATTATAAACTTTTTCAAGTGCTATATTAATTAATTCAAGTGTTTGGGTTAAGTCTATAATATGAATTGAGTCTCTTTTTCCAAAAATATATTT
>CEUZ01102128.1_pt1 | contig 11556 bp, 11 predicted proteins | sample 361511 | NCBI WGS metagenome assembly CEUZ01 (sample SAMEA2622822, study PRJEB7988) | marine metagenome | biome: marine biome (ENVO:00000447); feature: surface water layer (ENVO:00002042); material: "saline water (ENVO:00002010), including plankton (ENVO:xxxxxxxx)" | depth 5 m
CATCTGTTTTAATAATAAATTTTCTACTAATCTTTACATACATATGACTATAAGTCATACCTAGTGGTAATAGAGCGACATCACCATAAGTTGCCGCTGTAGCGCCTGCATCAACAGCTGCTATATCTACAGTTTTATCTCCACTTCCTACTACTACTTTTCCATCACAAGTTACTCCTGAACTATTACCAGTACATAAGGCCGCTTCGTTCATAGTTACTTTGTAAACTTTAGCAGCGCCTTTTGCTGCAAAAGCATTTTTTGATGCTAATACAAGTAAAATACTAAATAATATCAAAAATACTTTTTTCATATTAATCTGTTCTATTTATTTTAGAAGTTCCTTTAAATTCTATCATTATCTTGTTGTTTCTTTTTACCTTAGTTAATAGCTCTCCTGACATATCTCTTTCCTCTTTCCAGGCAGTTTCACTTATACCATCTTGCGCTGTTGGTCCTTGTCTTGGTGGATGAAAAAACATAAGTTTGGCATACCATTCATCATCTAATCCTGCTTTATCCTTATCGTCATAAGCTAATTCCAAATTAAAGTTTGGAGATAACAAAAACTCTGAACCCATTTTAGTTCCTTCAATATCATCTCTATCTTCCCCTTCCCATGCATAAGTATCTATAAATGCTTTTGCCCAATGCATATAAGGAATTTGTGATGATAATCTTATATCATAACCATCTAAAACTTTTTCGTCAGTAGCGTCATTCAAACCTAAATAATAATTTGTAGTTAATTCCAAAACCGCAGTTCTTGCCTCTGCTCCTAAGCTTGCTCTTGCATTCCCATTATCATCATAATCAAGGAAGGCGTTAAAACCTGACATTGCGGTTTTATCATCACTTAAATTTCTTGTTCCAAAACCTATGTTTGCAACAATTCTTTCATCGCCATTTTGTTCTGTATTAAATAATGAAAATTGAGTAAATAAATTACCATCATTTCTTTTCTCTAATTCTCTTGTAGCAAGAATACTAAAATCCGGACTGTGATTATCTCTTAAATCTATACTTGTCTCTGTTATACCATCTCCAGGAACTATATTTGAGACAAAATCATTTAACTTTGCTGATATGTTTGAACCTAAATCATCTGCTTGAGCATATGAAGCAAAAAATATACCAGCTATAAGTGTTTTAAAAATTTTATTCACAAAGTTAAATATGCACAAATATATAGATTTCTCAAATAAATATGTTTACTCTTTTTCGTTGAAAACTAAACAAAGCCCATTATTACAGTATCTTTTTCCGGTTGGTTTTGGCCCATCATCAAAAATATGTCCATGGTGAGCTCCACAATTTTTACAATGATATTCTGTTCTTGCGTATCCTAATAGATAATCGGTTTTTGTTTCAAATACATTAGGCAAAGATTCATAGAAAGAAGGCCAGCCTGAACCACTTTCATATTTTGTATTAGAATTAAATAGTTCAACCTTACAATTTACACAATGATAACTTCCTTTTCTTTTTTCATTATTTAATTGGCTAGAACCTGGGGATTCAGTTCCTTCTTCAAACAAAACTAATTTTTGTTCTTCGGTTAAATCTAAATTTATTTTTTTCATTTTAAATATATTTAGCACAAGTTTTGTGTAAACTTGAATGTAATTCAACTAGTTTTTTTAAGTCTTTATTATAACCACCTCCAAGAACTCCACAAATAGGGGTTTTTTTTGAAACAAAACTATCTATAACAATCTGATCTCTCATATATATTCCTTCATCACTAATTTTGAGCTTGCCCAATCTATCGTTAAAATGAATATCTACCCCTGCGATGTAAAATAGATAATCAAAATTTTCTTTATTTATATTATTTAAATGAAATTTTAAAATCTCTATATATTCTTTATCTTCCATGTTGTCTTTAAGCTCAATATCAAGATCGCTTATAGATTTTTTTGCAGGATAATTTGATTTTGCATGCATACTAAAAGTAAATACATTTTTATTATCTTTGAAAATTTCAGAATTTCCATTGCCTTGGTGAACATCTAAGTCTAAAATCAAAATTTTATTTGCCAAACCTCGACTTAATAAATACTTTGCTGCAACAGCAACATCATTGAATATGCAATATCCTGCTCCTTCATTAAAATTTGCATGATGACTTCCTCCTGCTGTATTGCAAGCTATGCCATAATGTAATGCCAACTTGCTAGCTAGAACAGTACCACCAGTTGCTACATAAGATCTTCTAATAACACTATCAATGAGGGGAAATCCTATTTTTTTTATACTTTTTTTATCTAGAGACTTGTTATTTATTGAACGAATATATTTCTCTGAATGAGTTTTTTTTAATGTATCAAAAGAACAAGGTTTTGGTTTATGAAACTTTTTTACAATTTTTTTTTTTATTAAAAATTGTGCTAATTCGTTAAATTTATTAATTGGAAATTTATTGTCTTCTCCAATTTTAGCTACATAATCTGGATGATTAACAACTGGTAATTCCATTATTAATCGATAGTACGAATAGGTTTTCCAGATACAAAGGCTTCTAAATTCTGAACCATTTGATTATAAAAAGTGTAGTAATTTTCTGCTGTCACATAACCAATATGTGGAAGTAAAAGTGCATTAGGAATAAATCTTAATTTGTGGCTGGCCGGCAAAGGTTCCTTTTCATAAACATCTATTCCAGCACCAGCAATAACATTTGTTGAGAGTGCAATTATTAAGTCATCCTCATTAACAATTGAGCCTCTTGAAGTATTAATTAAAAAGGCAGTTTTTTTCATTTTATCAAATTCGGATAATTTTATACAATCTTTATATCTATCTCCTCCTTGAACATGTATTGATAAAAAGTCTGAATTTTTAATTAAATCGTCTTTGCTACAAGGCAAAACATCAAGCTCTTTGCATTTATCTAGACTTAAATTTTCACTCCAAGCCATCACTTGCATTCCAAAAGCTTTTCCTATTTTTGCCACTTGTGAACCAATTTTTCCAAGGCCGATTAATCCTAGTATTTTTCCTTTTAACTCTGTCCCCACTGTTGTCTGCCAATAACCTTGGAACATATTATCAATTTCTGTTTTAATATTTCTTGCTAAACCTAAAATCAAAGTCCAAGTTAATTCACAAGTTGGATTAATATTTATTTCCGTTCCAGTTACTATAATTTTTCTTTTTTTTGCAGCATTTAGATCTATAGCTTTATTTCTCATTCCACTTGTGGCTATAAATTTAAGTTTTTTCAAATTATTAATAAGATTTGATGTTATTTTGGTTCTCTCTCTCATAATAAGTAATGCTTCAATATCTTCCAATTTTTGAATTGCCTCATCTTCATTTATAAATGGCTCACTAAAAACTTTTATTTCATATTTCCCTGACAGATTTTTTAAATCAACAAACTGTTGGGCTACGTTTTGATAATCATCTAAAATTGCGACTTTAAGCATTTTTTTCAATTTTTTTATTTGAAAGAGTTATTCCTGATATTATGAATATCGCCCCTAAAAAATGATAAAACATAAATTTTTCTTTAAAAAATACTATTGCCATAATAGATCCAAATACTGGCATTAAATGAAGAAATACTCCGGCTCTATTTGCTCCAATAATTGATATACCTTTAATCCAAAAAAAGAATGAAGCAAGACCAGGAAAAAGGACTACATAAGATAAAGTTAAAATAAAAGGTTTGTCTATTATTAATACATTTCCAAAATTCATTTCTAAAAAATATACAGGTATTAAAAAAATTAAACCCATAACAATAACTACCTCCAGTAAAGTTATTTGAGATATTTCATAGGTTTTTTTCTTTAAAAGTGCTGAATAAAGTGCCCAAGCAAACATTCCTGAGGCCATAATAAGATCACCTTTATTAAAATTTAAATTTCTTATCAAATCTAAATCTGATTTTGTAATTATAAAAATTACACCTATTAAAGATAATATGACTCCAAATATTTGGAATTTATTTGTTTTTTCAATTCCCAATATTGAAGAAATAAACATTATCCATACAGGTATGGTGGAAATCATCAAAACACCACTAATTACCTGCATATAATAAAGTGAGTAATAAACAGCTGAATTAAAAATGGTAATGCTTGTAATTCCTAATATTATAAAAAAACCTATATTATTCAAAATATATATTTTTTTTTTTAAAATCTCTTTAAATGTAAAGGGCAAAAGAATTAATCCTGCAAATAACCATCTATAAAAATTAAGTGTAATTGGCGGTATCTCAAACGTACTTGCTGCTTTACCAACAACAAAGTTCCCAGACCAAAATAGTGTTGTTAAAATTAGTAAAAGGTATGCGAGATTATTTTTATTTTTCACTTATTTATCTCTTACTATATTTTTTCATAGAAACATTGGCTAGTAGTAAATTTGGATCAATAAATACTTTTGATTTTTTAATTTTTTTAAATGACTTGTACGCGAAAATTGCTATAGGCAATTCAGTGCATCCAAGAATAATTTTCTTACATTTCATTTTAATTAACTCATTAACAGCTGGCTTAATTGCTTTTTCGGCCATTTTAATTTTTCCCATTTTTACATATTTAATTGCTTTATTAACGTTCTGTTTCTGTATAGATTTTTCAGGGCTAACTAATTTATATTTTTTATCAAAATATTTATTATAGACTTTTGTTTCTAAAGTTGCTTCAGTACAAAGTATTCCTATTTTAGAATTTTTTTTACAATTTTCACTAGCATATTTATAAACTTCTTTTGGCATGCTAAGTATTGGAATTCGAATTTTTTTTTGTAAATCATTATACCAATAGTGCGCTGTATTGCATGGCATTACAATAAACTTACATTTATTTTTTTGAAGTAGCGATGCTCCTTTGATCAAACTTTTAAGAACATTATAGTATCTTTTAATATTCTCCGGTCTTTTTGGAATATTTGACTTATTATATAAAATAAAAAGTGGATATTTTTGATCTGTTTTACCTCTATTTATTAATGCAAGTTTATTGCAAAAATCTAACCCTGCTTGGGTTCCCATTCCTCCTAATATTCCAATCATAAATTATAATATTATTAAGTGTTAATTTAACATCTTTCCAGCTAATTAAGAGAATCTTAAAGAACTATAAGGTCTAAGATTTAAATTTGTATTTTCATTTGAAATCATTGTAGAAATAATTTTCCCAGAAATTGCGCCTAAAGTCCATCCTAAATGATGGTGGCCAAAAGAATAAAACACATTTTTATAATTTTTTGATGGACCAATTATAGGCAAAAAATCTGGTAGAGATGGTCTAAAACCTAACCATTCATCTTTATGCTCTGGTGGTAGTCCATTTATCATATCTTTAGCATTTAAAATTAAATTTTTTATTCTAGATTTTGATAAAGAATTTTTTAGTCCTCCAAATTCAACAGTTCCAACAACTCTTAAGCCCTGTTCCATTGGAGTCATACCAAAACCTCTATTTGAATAGACAACTGGTCTAGAAATTAAATTTTCACTATCTTTAAAATGAACATGATATCCCCTTTCAGTATCAAGTGGAATTTGCTCATGAAGTTGATCAGTTAACTTCTTAGAAAATGCCCCACAAGAAATAACAATTTTATCAAAGATAAATCTTTGAGTTTCAGATCTTAAAACGGGTTTATCTTCATCAAAATTTAAATCTTTAATATTTAATTTTAAAAATTTTCCTTCTTTATCCAAAAAATTCTTAAATAATTTTACTAATATTTTTTTTGGGTTCTTCGCGTGTCTTGCATAATCATAAAATACTCCTCCATGATAAAAAGGTTTTAAATTTGGCTCAAGATCATGAATTTCTTTTGGGTTTACCAATTGCTGTTTGACACCTAAATCACTTCTTATTTTAATTTCCAGCTCTCTACTTTTTAAATTACTATCATCCCAAACATAAAGGATGCCTTTATTTTCTACCAATCCTTCTAAATTTATTTCATCAAACAACTCATCAAAAGCTGGTAGCGCCTTATCAAGAATTTGATGCATATTTTTTGCTGTATGCATCATTTTTTTTTGGCTACAATTTAGTAAAAATTTTAAAAACCATGGAACCATTTTTGGAACATAGTTCCATTTTAATGCAAGAGGTCCTCTTGAGCTTAATAACATCGCTGGAACATCAGTTATAACATCGGGTCTATTTAGAGGAACTGATGCATAAGGAGAAAAATGTCCAGCATTTCCGTAGGATGCGGAATTTCCCGGTTCATCTCTATCGAATAAAGTTACTTGATATCCTTTTTTTTGAAGAAACAATGCACTACATACTCCTTGAATCCCTGCTCCAATAACTCCAATTTTTTGAATTTTTTCATCCATAAAGAAAGTATATAGTTTTAGAAGATAATTATTATAGTGTCTATTTGATCGCGGCCAAATTAACCCATTAAAATATAATAAAATTAATTTAATATCTGGAAATTTGTTCTTGGCTATATATTTTACAACTCATTACAATACTGAGTCCAAGCATTATAGATAGCATCGAAGATCCACCGTATGACATTATTGGCAAAGGAGCACCTACTATCGGTAAAAGTCCTAAAACCATCGAAATATTTACGAATATATAAAGGAATAACGCAGATGCAAAACCAAAACAATATAATTTAGAAAAAAAACTTCTTGTTATAAAACCTATTCTAATAATTCGATAAATTAGTAAAACATATAAAATTAATAATATAATTGATCCTAAGAAACCAAACTCTTCCGAGAAAAGAGTAAAGATAAAATCTGTGTGTTTCTCAGGTAAAAATTCTAAATAACTTTGAGTACCTTTTAAAAATCCTTTTCCATAAAAGCCTCCGGAACCAATTGCAATTTTTGACTGAATAATTTGGTATCCCGCTCCCAATGGATCCCTATCAGGATTAAAAAATGTTAAAATTCTAGATTTTTGATATGGTTTTAAAACTGATACCACAAAAGGGAAAGAAACTATTAATAATAATGTAGAATAAACGAAGTATTTTATATTGAGGCCTGCCAGCCAAATTATTGTGATACCACTACCTGCTATAAGAATTGAAGTGCCTAAATCGGGTTGTCTAATGACTAAATAACATGGGATAATTAATAATATTATTGGTTGAAGTAAAAATTTAATACTTTGTATATCTGCACTTTGAATTCTGTGATAATATCTAGCAAAACAAACTATTATTGCAATTTTCATCAGTTCAGATGGTTGTAAATTAATTAAATATAGATTGATCCATCTTGTGGAACCAGAAGATGATATTCCAAAAAATAAAACAAAAATTAAAAGTACTAAACCTAATAAATAAAATAAATAAGCGTAACGATACCAAAATGAAATTCTAATAAACGAAAAAATTAAAAACATAAAAAAAAATACAAGTAATCTAATTAAATGATTTTTTGTAAAATACGAAAAATTTCCATTTTCAGTTGAATATATTGCAAAGACACTTATGGTACCAATCAATATAACAATAAGTATCAAAAAATAATCTACTGATTTTATTTTTTCAAATATTGAACTTTCTGCTGTATTTAATCTTTCATATAACATTATGCTAAATTTATATTTTTTTTTCTGACTTCCTCTCTAAGTTCGTGACGTTGTATGATTTTTTTAATCAATTTGCTTGCTAATGGAGCTGCTGCTTTGCTTCCAGAACCACCGTGTTCAATTAAAACACTTATTGAATATCTTGGATTTTTATATGGAGCAAATGCTATATATAATGCATGATCTCTATTTTTGTATTTAATTTGTGATAGATCTAAATCTAATTCTCGATCTTTTTCTGTAATTCTTCTTACCTGCGATGTTCCTGTTTTACCTGCAAATTGAAATTTTGGATCTTCATATCTTGACTTATAAGATGTTCCATATTTTTCATTAGTAGAAGCAAACATTGCATCTAAAACAAATTTAATGTTTTTGGGATTGTTATATAATTTTTGATAAGGTTTGATTTCCTTTGATTCTAGAATATTTATTTTACTTATATCTTTTGATTCATTTACAATTTTTTGTTTTATTTCTTCAAAACTAATATCTTCTTCATAAATAATTTTAGGTTTAATTTTATATCCACCATTAGCTAATTGAGCTGTCATTAAACAAAGTTGCAAAGGAGTTGTCTGAATATAGCCTTGACCAATACCAGTTATAATAGTTTCTCCTAAATACCATGACTGTTCTAGATATTGTTTTTTCCATTTTGTTGACGGAACTATTCCATTTTTTTCATCAATATATAAATTTTCTAATACTTTAGATCCTAACCCATATCTTTTTGCAATAATAGAAAGCTTATCAACTCCAAGTAGTCTTGCTACTTCATAAAAATATATATCGCATGATTGTTTAATTGCATTTCTTAATTTCATATATCCATGACCATGTTTTTTCCAACAATGATACTTCTGGCCATATAATTCATAGGGGTGTTTGTGTCCTTTGCATTGAATCACTTTTTCAGGAGAAATTATTCCATATTCTAATGCGGCAAGAGCTACCAATGGCTTTAAAGTGGAGCCTGGAGAATATAACCCTGCAACTGATTTATTTATAAGGGGTCTTAATGGATCATTTTTAATTTTATTCCATTCTTCAATTTCAATACCATGAGTAAATTTATTTGGGTTGTATGTGGGTGAGGATGCCATTGCAATAACTTCACCGGTATAAATATCCATAGCACAAATAGATCCAGCCTTACCTTCTAAAAGTTCTTGTGCGTATTTTTGAATCTTTACATCTATTGTGGTCCTTACACTTTTGCCTTGAGTCTCTTTTAAATAGTCGATTTGGCTAATTCTTTTTCCTGATGCGTTAACTTCATACCTTTTAACTCCATATTTACCAATTAAATCTTTTTCTTGTGAGCTTTCTATACCTGTTTTTCCAACTTTCAAACCAGGGACAAAATTCTCTTCAATTTCTTTTTTATTTTCTATATCTTTTGGACTTGCATCACCAACATATCCAATTATATGAACAAAATCTTTTCCATAAGGGTAGTATCTAGAAGTAGATAAAACTGGTTTCGCTCCCTCCACTTCATGTAAATATAAATTAAGCTTTGAAAACTCATTCCAAGAAAGATTTTCAGAAATTACCAGAGTATCCCATGGTTTCAGATTTTTTTTTTTTTTATAAATTCTATTTAAATCTTTATCGCTAAGATTAATAATATTTTTGAGTTTAAATATAGTTTGATTAAAATTTTTAGTTTCATCTAAAGCTAGATGAACTTGAAATACTCTATCATTTTTTGCCAATTCATTGTTAAAATAATCGGTTATGATCCCTCTTTGCGGAGGTGTTTTCCACTCCCTTATTCTATTTTTGTCAGATAAAATTTCATATTTTTCTCTATCAGATATTTGTAGGTTATATAAACGTAATGTTATTCCTGATAACAAAGCTACTTTTGCAGAAGCTAAGATAAATAATCTTCTCGAAATAACTCTGCCTTTTTCAATATTGCTAGTTCTATTGAGCATTTTCTTGTTTGCTATCTAAAATATTAATTTCATCAAAAATCTTAGCTAATATAGGGTACATCAAAAAAGTAATAAAAGAATTAAGCATAAGAGTCTCATACTTTATTGGAAAGTCAAATATTAAAGTAAGAACACTGTAATCAATTGAACTTACAATTAAAATTGCCACAAAAAATAATAACCAATCATAAAGAAGATTTGGTAAAAAAGTTCTAGCACTTATAAATGCTGCTATTGCACACAATGATAAATAATTTATTGAAGAAATACCTATTGGGAAATCTTGTACTACGTCATTAATTAATCCTGAAAAAAATACAAGTCCATATCCCAGTAAATCAGGTTTTTTTAATACCCAATAAAATATAACTATAGAAACGAAATTAAATGAAAAACTCCTTTCATAAAGAGTGAATGAAAGATCAAATCCAGTAAGTACAAGTATATATAAAATTATAATCGGAAAAGTATGAATTAATTTTACAAAAATTTTTTTTATTAAAGAGCCCATTTTAATTCTTTATTTTTACAAATTTAATTTGATTAAAATCTACAAAAAAATTTACGAATTTCTTTTTATTATCAATAAAAACTTTTCCTACTGGTATTGCTGCTGAAATATCTCCATCTATTCCTGATGTATAAACAATATCACCTTCCTTAATTCTTTCTTCTTTAGGTAAATACTCTAATTCTGCAAAGCTGTCTTTTCCGTTACCTGACAAAATCGCATTTATACCTCCTGGTTCGATTAAGACAGGGACTTTGCTGTTTAAATCGCTAGCTAGTAAGACTCTTGATGTTAAATGATTAACTTCAATTATTTTTCCTATATAATATGCTTTTTCTAATACTGCTGAACCATTTTTTAAACCGTGCTTAAAACCTTTGTTAATTATTATCGATTTTAAATATGGACTTTGTTGATCTAGTAATACTTTGGTTAAGAGATAACTGTCAGAATTTAATTTTCTTTCTTCAATTAATTTATTTAACCTATTATTTTCTGCTTTTAAAAATTGAATTTCATAATTTAAACTTTCCATATTTAGTTTTTTTTCTTTCATAAGCTCATACTCATCGTAAAGCTTCATATGATTTTGAAAATTATAATAATTTTTTTCAATAAAAAGAAATGGTGAAGAAACGAGATGGGACCCTTTAAAAATAAAATCTTTTATAATAGATCTGAATTTATCCACTGGGCCAGATTTAAAATATTCTAAAGATAAAACAAAAATTGAAATAATTAATAAAGTAAATAGAGAGAATTTTTGGCGCGTGCCTTTTTTTAAAAAAGCAGAGCGAATAGCAATTATAAAATCATCTCTGCCCGATTCTGATGCCATATTATTTTAGTACTCAGATAATACAGAAGAAAATATTTCTTGGTTCTCTAGTGCCTTTCCTGTTCCAATAGCTACACACGATAATGGGTCGTCAGCAATATTAACTGGTAATCCTGTTTCTTTTGAAAATCTTTTGTCAATATTTTTTAATAATGATCCTCCGCCTGTCATGGTCAAACCCATATCTACTAAATCAGCTGATAGTTCTGGGGGAGTATTTTCCAAAGCCTTTTTTATTCCAGATACAATTTCTTTTAATATGGGATTTAGAGCTTCTGCTGTATCTTCTTCAGAAATATTAACTTCTTTTGGAGTTCCAGATCTTAGATCTCTTCCTTTGACAGCATATGTATTATTATTTGTAGGAATTGCTGTGCCAATGTCTTTTTTAATTTTTTCTGAACTACTATCACCTATCATCAAATTGTACTCTTCTCTCATATACTCTTTTAAAGCATTATCCATTGCATCACCTGCTACTCTTAGTGATTCTGAATAAACTACACCTCCTAATGACATAACTGCAATTTCAGTTGTACCTCCACCTATATCAATAACCATAGAACCAGTAGCTTCGTTAATAGGCAGTCCAGCACCTACTGCTGCCGCAATAGGTTCTTCAATCAATTGAACTTTTCTTGCACCTGCCGCTAAAGCACTATCTTGAATCGCTTTTCTTTCAACTGGAGTTGATCCGGTTGGAACACAAATTAAAATTCTTGG
>CEUZ01000338.1_pt1 | contig 11553 bp, 10 predicted proteins | sample 361511 | NCBI WGS metagenome assembly CEUZ01 (sample SAMEA2622822, study PRJEB7988) | marine metagenome | biome: marine biome (ENVO:00000447); feature: surface water layer (ENVO:00002042); material: "saline water (ENVO:00002010), including plankton (ENVO:xxxxxxxx)" | depth 5 m
CTATGAATAGTAGATTTATAAGAATCTATATCGCCTGAAACGATATTTTGGTACTGTAGATTAGCAACAAATACTATCGCAGGAAGAAGAAATAGAAGAACAATGTGCTTCCGAATCTTAAAAACAAATGGTGATAGGCCAAAACCAGATCTATAAAAAAGAATAGCGAGTATTATAAGCATAGCTCCTATACTTGTTCTGTCTTGTGTTGCAATAATTGCAAATAGAAAAAAAGAAATAGCAAAGAATAGCTTCGTTAAAGAATTGTTCTGATAAATGAGTATATGGGCCACAAGTCCAGCAATAATAAATTGACCAGCAACAATATATGAATTGATTCCTCCATTATATCTGTATCCAGCTAGCTCATCTGAAGACAAGAAATTTATTCCAAAGTACGGCAGCATGTAATATAAAATGGATCCTATTACCATAAAATAAGCAATATTTCTTATTAAGAAGATACTTTTATATATTTGCTTGATTGGGGTAACAATTACTGCTAACGAAGCAACAATAATAGAAATAAACTTAACTAAACTATTAAAGTTCCACCAAGAAGCACTTTCCCTATCAAAAAAACTAATCTCAAATAAATAAAACATTAAGAATCCATAAAATAACAAAAATAAGTGCAATAAAAATAAGTTTTTGTTAGTTGAATTAAGCCCTCTTCCAGAATTTAATGTTGAAATAATATAAAAACTGCCATATAACAAAAATATAGTAAATGCGGGATATAAGCTGATACCAAAACTAGTCAAGAACTGATTAATAATAAAAATGAGGACTAGAGTAGGCGATCCTGAGAGGGCCGAAAGATTTCCCATAATTTATTTAAGACTCTAAGTTATTTTTTTGAATGATGCCTACTATGGAACTTATTGAATCAAAGCTTGCAATATTATCCTCTGTTATCTCTACGTCATAGTCTACTTCTATCTCTGAAAGAATAGACATATAAGCTAAAGAGTCCCATTCAGAAAGCGTCTCAGTAGAAGAATCTGAACTTACATCATTGCAACGAGTAGCCTCTTTTACTATCTCTATGATACTTTCAGTTAATTCTTCTTCGCTCTTATAATTCATAAATATCGCTGATGATAATGTAATTTACATTTTTATTATTAATATAATCAATATGCGCCTTATCAAGAACTATCACATTACTTATATTTAAGTCATCAATTTTACTAGGGCTTACTATTGGAACCTTACCGTTACCTAAACTCCTACCAATTTTTTGCGGATCATTATCTAATGCGAATCCTACATGGTCAAACAGAAAGGGGTAGTTATATAAAAAAAGAGTAGTGGCTCCTCCACCTCCAAAAATAGCCGCATTTGAATCTTCTAATTGTTTAAATATTATTTTAAGTTCAGAACTGCATTTAGCAATATTGTCTTCAACTGTTGCTAAAGTGCCTAGACTATCTTCTAAATGACTAAACACAGATAAACCCAACTGCTTACTGAATTCAACCAAAAGAACATCATTAACCTCAATAAATTTAAAATTGCTAAGTCCCTGTCTAGACATAAACGATACAAGGCTATCAGGAGTGAAGAGACTTATATGCATATGAAAGAAAGTATAGTCGGGACGATGATTACTCTCATAAGAAAAATTAGGTACCTCTACAATAATCCTTCCTCGGTCATTAAGTAATTCTTTTGCTTTTCTAATTGCAGACCTAGGATCATTGAAATGTTCTAGTACATGGAATAAAAAAATATAGTCAAAGTTTTTCTCATCCATCTTAAGTTCAAGAAAGTCACCTTCATGGAATCCTGTGACTCCTTTTTTTACATCTTCATCGACACTAAAATCAACAACCCACTTCTTTGAACTATCTGGAAGGAAATGCAGAAAAGTATTCCTGCCTCCTCCAATCTCTAGAACTTTCTTTTCTTCAAATCGATTAGTTTTTTCTTTCGTTAGCAATTGTAATCGTTGACGATTCTGACCAGGATTTTCAATATTAAAAGCCTCTTCTCGGTATATTTCAGATATTTGTTCTTTGGATATAGTCTGAATTTGGATATATCCACAGTCTAAACAAATAAAAATGCCAATATCCTCTAATGCAGTATAGTCATCTTCTTTTAGTGGCCATATGTATAGAGGGAATTTTTTCCTTGAAGTTTTCAGCTCTACAGAACTGGAGTTGCAAGATCTGCACCTCTCTAGATAAAAAGATTCCTGACTATCCTCCGGCATAATCTAAAAAATAGATTTACTTAATCTTGGAAGAGATGAAATTAGTTAAATCAAAATACCTATTTACAGAATTTTCATTATCAAAATAAGCATTCAGATATAAATCATTGCCCTTAATATAGCTATTATTCTTGATAATGATAGAGGAAAACTCTGTATTTTGATGTTCTTGAGGGCCATTATCATTATCTTGTATAGCATATAGCCCTTTAAGCTCACCATTTAAACAAGACTCTTCAATCATTTCCCAAATATCATTACTTGGTGCAATATTAAGTCGATATCTAAAATCTATTATAGAAACTCCTGTATAAGGAATAAGAGTATAATTAACATTAAAGTTATCATCTTTAACACAATCAAGTAGTTTTGGAGCGACATTAGATAATGTACAGCTTTTTCTAAGAAGAGGCACTTTAGGCAGTCCAGGGGTTTCTATATATCCATCTTTTAATTGGTATTCAGGTATATTGTGTATAACATTTACGTCTGAAGAAGAAACTTGGAAATTTTTATCTAAATAATCTGTTAGAGGTATATAAGCGTTCACAGTACAAGAACCGTAAGAAATAACATCATCATTTTCTGTATAGTTGAGATGATTAAAGCCATAGACCAAGGTCTTGTCGGCGTTTAAGGAAGTAGCAGAAATTAAAACTTTTTTTGTGTTACCAATCTTAAATTGCCTTGCCAATTCAGCGTCCGTAAATTTTCCAGTGCATTCCAAAAAAATATCTGGTGAGCCCAACCAAGAAATGTCATCAGTTTTACTATTTGTATACTTTATTTTGTGACTATCATTAAAGACTAAGAAATCATCCTCAATTTTAACTTGGAAATTTTTATAAATTTGGACATATGGATCATGCACGATAATGTCTAAAGCTTGGTTTATATCTAGTATATCGTCATTTATATACTGTAAATCAAAATCACTTTTATCTACCGAATCAAGGTAATAATTTAAAAAATGTAGCCCAAATCTACCAAAACCATTAACTCCGCAAATCACTTTAGACATAATCTTTCCTCTATAATCAGTTAATAATAACCTTTTTAATACAAACTTTTCACGAAATCAAAAATAAAATCTTGGGCACTATCTATGTCTAACTCTTTATCTTTAAATTTAATATTTCTGTTCTTAAGGATATGTATATCTTCTCCTATTAAGCTAGACAATTTATCTAAGTAACCTGACATTTGACTATCCGTACCAAAATTTTTAAAAACCTGTAGACGTTTGATCGAACCTTGCTTTAATAGGAGCTCTTCAGGTTCTGTTATCTCATCTCTTTTTGCCACTATCCTGTTATCTTTAAAAGCAACTAAATTGTCACCTAAGGCAAGATAGTCCATACAACCCTCTAAAAGGTGCTCTATTGATTGTCGCGGTGTTGAGATAGTCGCTATTCCATGTCTATTGAAACTTGTATTAAGTAAAACAGGTATACCAGTTAATTTTTTAAACTCATTAATTAAATCCCAATACAACGGATTTTCAGATTTACGTACTACATGAACTCTTGTGGTGCCATCAACGTGGACAGCAGAAGGAACCATCGAAGTTTTTTCAGGGTTAATATCAAACGCAATCTGCATATAAGGAGAATAGTGCTCTTGGTCAACCCAGTCTAGGTAATCTTCTTCTAATATTGAAGGAGCATAAGGCATAAACCAATCTCTCTTCTTCAGCAGCTGGTTTATTTTCTCTTTAGAACTAATATCTCTGGGATCAGCAACTAACGATCTATTGCCCAATGATCTGGGTCCAAACTCTCCTCTACCTTGGAACCAACCTACCGTTTGGCCTTCACTAAGTTTCTTAGCAACCACTTCAGCTATGTTTGAGTGTTTTTTATATATTAATCTATGCCTATCCAACACTTCTTTAATATCTAAATCTGAAAAGGAGGGCCCAAGATAGGCCGATAAAGTATCTTTAGAATTTGGTTTATTTAAATTCTTTATGTACAGTGCAGCACCTAAAGATAATCCTGAGTCAGAGGGAGCAGAAGGGAAATAAACATTATTGAAGTTTGCATTAAGTAAAGCTTTGTTTAAAGCAACATTCTGAAATAATCCCCCACTAAAAACTATGTTTTTGGACTTTGTTTCTTTGCTAAGTAATTTGACCAACTCAAGCACAGATTCCTGAAGAATTTGCTCGCCAGTAGCTGCTATATCATGTGGTAAATATTCAAGACCTAAACGTAAAATGTTTGTATCGCTTGGATAGTGACTAAATATCTTTGTTCTGTCGTAAGAATCTGCTTTTATTTTTGAAAGATTAACATCCGTAATATTAAATCTTTTTCTATCAAATTTGACACCCTCTTCTTTGCTTACTTTTATGAGACTTTTAATTTCTTCTTTTAGTTTAGGCTGAATTTCTCCATAAGATGCTAATCCTGAGGTTTTACCATTATCATCTCCCGAAAATCCAATTGAGTCAGTAAGAAATGAATGATAATTAGCAATGTGGTCATAACCTGTCGACTCAAATTTAATATTGAATTTATTATCTTGATAGTCTCCGAATATATAACCACGAGGATCTCCAAAATCTCCTCCTCCATCCATACATAGAAAAGCACATTCCGAAAAAGTTGAGCCATAAGTTGCAAGTGCAGCATGACTAAGTTGGTGGTCTACGAATTCAACACGATCATTAAACCATTTTTCGAAATCCTCAATTAATCCGTCATAAGCCTTAAAAAACCAAGTAAAGAAGAGATGATAATCTTTAAGTTTCACATCAGATTTTGGAGTGGGAAAAACCCATTTATCAACTTGATTAGGCAATATGTCTAACTCTTTAAAACCTAACATAAGAGTACGTTCAGGGAATTTCGAAGTACCGTCATTTTTGACTGTAGTCACTTTACCTTCTTCATAAGAGAAGATCTGTTCATCTTTAAGAACACTAGCATTAAATTCGTGTCTATCCTGTATATCGAATGGGCAAGGATAGAGCGATGCAATTATCATAACTCTTATCTCCTATATTAAACTTTCTTTAAGCGTATCAGCTTCCTTAATCCTTAGTAGGTATTCTCTTAATAGAACAACTGCTGAACCAAGTATGCTTCCTAGAATTGTTGAGAAGACAACAATTAATATTTTATTATTACTGATAATCTTTTCAGGTATATACGGAGGATCAATATTAACTAAAACGTAATCTTCGTTGATATTAGCCATCATTTGAATTTCAAGCTGAGATTCTATTAAGTTATTTATAGATTCTCTTAGTTGTACTAAAGAATTCTCTTCAAGTTGAGATCTCAAATATTTTAATGCTTCTCTTGATTCTTCTAAGTCCTTATTGCGTAAAAAAGAATTTGCTTCTTTGATAATTAAGTCAAGGAATTCTTTAGCGAAATAAGGTGATATATGCGTAACACTTATAGAAATAAATCCTGTGCCAGTATCTTGCGAAACAGTCACTATGTCTTCCATATACACTCCATACACATCCAGGTAAGAAGGTTTAATAGAGCCATCTTCTTTTGGCTCCCCTTTCCAATTTTTGGTTTCAGGATCATATATTTCAGGATCTAACTGTAATTCTTTGGTGTTAGAGTCATAACTCTTTGGTGCCATTATTGATGTTAATACGCCATCAAAAGTTAATAGATGTTTAACAAAATTCCTAGATTGAATTAATTGAATAACTTGCTGAGGTCTATTATCACCAGAAGAGGACAGATTTACTCCCATTAGTGAAGCAGCTCCACTAAATTGAGACAATAATCCTTGGTTTTCAGAACTATTCCTAACTGACATCACGGATTCAGATAGATAATAATTAGTTAAAGAAAGAGCGTAAAGCACTGAGCAGATGCTACAAATGGCTGTAATCAAAATTACAGTTTTCTTCGCTTTGAATAATGTATTAAATAAATCTCTAAGATCAATATCATCAGGTTGTGAATCTTTTTCATCAGAGATTAGTTGATTAGTTTCAGTCATGAATAATGCATAAGCTCCTTTTTGGCTAGTTTATCAAATTGTTCTGTTTATTGTTTAAGATAAATATGTAAATTATGGTGCCCGGGGCCGGACTCGAACCGGCACGAAGTTTCCTTCGAGGGATTTTAAGTCCCTTGTGTCTACCAATTCCACCACCCGGGCTAAACATATCGCAGCATTGTACTTTGTTTTACCTATATTGAAATAACAATGGAGGCTGAGGTCGGAATCGAACCGGCGTAGGAGGATTTGCAATCCCCTGCATAACCACTTTGCTACTCAGCCTTGAGCTGTATTTTATTCTACTTATAAAAATTGACCACAAAAATAAATTTATGATTTGTACTTAAAAATGATGCTTATAGGTTTTAAAATAATTAAATAGTGAATAAATAGAGATGAATGCAGCAATCCAGATAAATAAAATACTTATTAGACTAAAATAGTAACCCATTTCTGGATTTAATATCAAAAAAGAGATTGCAATCATCTGAATAGTAGTTTTACTTTTGGCTACATAAGTTACCTTAATTGGATTCTCTCCAATCTTTTCAACTAAAAACTGGCGCATAGATGAAATTATTAATTCTCTAGCGATAATTACATATGCAGCTATCATAACCGGATACGAATAGATGAAATTGGCACACCAAAGCAAAACCAAACAGACCAATAATTTATCTGCCAATAAATCAAGAAGTGCTCCCAGCGAAGTTTCAGTTTTTGTTTTTCTAGCAATAAAACCATCCAGGTAATCTGTTAATCCTGCAAGGATAAATAATGCAAGGGCCCAGAATACCTCAGAATTGTTAATTAAAAATATAATTGGAACAATCAAGACAACTCTTGATAAAGTCACGTAAGAAGCTAAGGTCATTTACTTATTCTAACTGGTTAAGAATCAAGGTTGCAGTTTTCTTTCCTATCCCAGGAACATTTACTAAATCCACTGTGCTGGCTCTTCTTATTTGCTCTACACTTCCAAAAAATCTTAAAAGTGCTTTTTTCCTTTCAGGTCCAACTCCATTTACATTATCTAGAGAAGAACTAACAGATAACTTTCTAAGCTTATTTTTTTGAATACTTATAGAAAACCTATGTGTTTCATCACGAATTTCTTGAATAAATTTTTGAGCCAAAGACTCCCTAGAGATTTTTATTGTAGAACCACTTTCAGTATGAATAGTATCCATCTCAGTTTTCCTTCTAACTCCTTTAGAAATGGCAACAACTGACACGCTTTCAACTTGTAACTTTTTTAGACTCTTAATAACATGAGACAGATGCACCTTTCCTCCATCAAGAATAATTAAATTGGGCAACTCCATGTCAAGGACTTCACTATTAAACCTTCTTTCTATAGCTTCGACCATTGAGGCTATATCATTTCCAGAGTTTTCTTTACTAATATTAAACAGTTTGTATTTATCTTTTAACCTACCTCTTTCCGAAAAAACGACGCAACCTGCTACAGCAGCAGAACCAGAATGATGACTTATATCATAAGACTCTATAACCTTTATCTCGCTTGGGAGATTAAGCTCTTCCTTTAAGGATATTAGAGCTGGTGAAGCATCCCTAGAATTCAAAGTCTTATCAAAGGAGAATTTTGTATTATTTTCACAAATCTTTAATAGACCTTGGTCCTTTTTCCCTAACTTAGATATTATCTTAATATTCTTATCGTGGTATTGAGATAAAGCTTGTTCTAATATTTTCTTCTTATTAATTGACTCTCCAACCACTAAAATTGAAGGGCAATAAACATTATTTAGATAATATGTCTGGATAAAATACTCAAGTGCAGATCCCTCTAAGAGTAAATTTTTTTGAATAAAATTCTGATGTCCAGTTACCCAACCTTCTCTTACATGGGTTACGCCGGCTTTAGTCTGACCATTTACAGTACAAATACATATTGAGTCTCTTTCTTTAGAGTGACCGACAATGCTCTGAGATCTTTGAACATCTCTTAAGGAAGATATTTTATCTCTATAGAAAGCAGCCTTCTCAAAAGATTTATTATTGGAGTGTTTATCCATTAAATTATAAAAAGTGGTAATTAACTGGTCTGATTTACCTAAGAGAAGTAACTCAGCCAAACCAACATCTTGCAAGTATTCTTCTTTACTGATAAACCCCATACAAGGAGCTGAACAACGATCTATTTCATACTGAATACAAGGTCTCGTTCTATTCTTAAAGAAAGAGTCTGAGCAATTCCTAAGTTTAAATATCTCTTGTAATATTTTTAAAGAATCTTGTACAGCATATGAACTAGGAAATGGACCGAAGAACTTGTCATTATTGTCTTTTTTTCCTAAGAATGACCTAGCAGAAGGAAATTCTTTTGAGCTCTCTATTTTTATCCACGGATAACCCTTATCATCCTTAAACTGCGCATTAAATTTAGGTTTTTTCTCTTTTATTAAATGCTGCTCCAGTAGCAAGGCTTCAAGTTCTGTATTTGTAAGAGTTACTTCTATGCTCTTAAGGCTATCAACTAACCTATTAACCTTCTTAGTTTTATTTGATGACTGTCTAAAATACGAGGAAACTCTATTCCTCAGGTTTTTAGCTTTGCCTATATAAATTGGAAAGGCTCGCTCATCTAGAAATTTATATACTCCGGGCTTTTGAGGTAAGCTCTTTAAAAGATCTTGTAATTTTTCTTGAGAAGAAGGAATTTCCTGATAAGACTCAGTGAAGATCTGCTCTACCATAGGAATCTTTTATTCTAATTATGTCATCTTCTCCGAAATAAGTTCCTGTCTGGATTTCAATGATCTCTAGTGGTTTATCAGATAAATTTTCAAGTCTATGTTCTTCGTTTTTTTCAATTGTTATTGAGTCACCACTTAATAAAGTAAATCTTTCGTTACTTTTAGTTACCTTTGCTTCGCCTTGAATTACATACCATGTTTCAGATCTGTATTTGTGTCTCTGAAGAGATAACTTTTGATCAGGTAAAACGCTCAATAGCTTAACTTTAGAATTTTGTGTTTCCATTAAATTTTCAAAAAATCCCCAAGGCTTTTCTTCTCTAGTGTAGCCACTTTCAGGAAAGGGGGTCATTTCATTTTTTAAGTTTTTATGCAAGGAACTTAATGAAAACCAAGAACCTAAGTCAGACCAGCCTGCCTTTAGAAGGATAACGTAATTAGCTGTATTATTTTCTACAAAGATTTTATCAAAGGGTGAATTAGTTATTTTCTTAAACTTGGCTTCATCAGGTAAAACATATAAAGATTCAGGATATTGTTTAGGACGTAAGTCAATTATTTCTTTAAGAATGTCTTTGTTAATGATCTTGCAAGTCTTTAAAAACCAAGACCCTTCAAAGATAAACATCCCTGCATTCCAGAGAACACCTGGTTTAGATATCAATTCTTTAGCTTTATTAGGGTTAGGTTTTTCTATAAAACTTCTAACCTTGCTTACACTGTCGCCTAAAAAAGGAGTAGTAATGTAGCCATATTCTGAAGAAGGATTTTCAGGCTTTACACCAAAAAGGATTAAGCCTTCATCTTCAAAACTGTCCCTAGCAACCTTACAAGAATTATGGAATTCTTTATTTTTAGAAATATAATGATCCGAGGGTGCTACCAAGAATCTTTCTTTTTTATTTTTTAATAAGGCAGTAATTACAGCAAAAGAAATAGCCGGGAAGGTATTTTTTGAGGCAGGCTCAAGAATTATTTTTTCAGGCACTATTCCAGTTCTAGTCATAGAATCTTCTACGTACCCTAAATAGTCTCTAGAAGTAACAATAATAGGTTTTTTAAATATAGCCTCTTGATTCAGCCTCTGAAGCGTTAAATCAAATAAAGAGTATTCTCCAAATAGAGGTATAAATTGTTTTGGTTTATCTTTAGTAGATAGAGGCCATAGTCTCTTTCCAGTTCCTCCTGCTAACACTATAGGTCTTAATTTGTTTGTTTTCACAAGTAAATTATAAACTAGGACTTATAAGTTGAGTGAGTTATGACCAAAAAAACACATCTAGATAAACACTGAAATGCTTTGTTATTTCCCATTTCAGTTTAATGATTTCTTGAGCCGTCAAAAACACAAACGAAGTAAAGATTTTTATCTGAGTCATTAATAACTTGATGAAATTGACCGTCTTCAATAAGTATCACGTCTCCTTCTTCAACTTTAAATACATCATTATCAATTTTCATCTTGCCGGATCCTTTAACAAAATTATAGACTTCTTCTTGACCTGAGTGAGAATGACCAGAGGTAGACTTTCCAGGTTTCAGATCGGTGCTACTGATTATAAGGTTTTTTAAAGTAGAATTGTCTTTAACTACATACTTTTCATCTTCTTTTACTACTTTACCACCTATATCCAGTATATTTAGTTTCATGAGTTTAAACCTTCTTTTTCTGTTCTAGTAATTTTATAAGATTGGATCTGGGAATTATAGAACTTACTGCTTTTAGAAGAAAGTGTATCGCTCTATTTTTAGAAAAGTTAATTTTTTATCAGAACTCTTAACTAGCGAAGTAAAACAAAGCTACTCACTATCATCCCCTCTCTTTCTTTTTCTTAAAAAATAAACAGACTCCAATATAATGCTAAAGATAAATCCTACTAAAAGAAAAATTAGCAAAATCATTCCTAAACTTATCTCAAGATCGTAGAATAGCAGGTCAACTAGAATAATATCTGAGTTAAGATTTAAGATTAAATAACTAAGTAGACTGATTATTGTAATAACTAATAATAATAATACAGAAGACCAACCCATTATTTTCTTTCCATAGTTAACCACCCAGTTTTTAAAAGCTTATCCTCTATATATTGAAGCATTGCATGGCCAGCAGTAATATGACTTTCTTGAATTCTAGCAGTTATTTCACTAGGAACGATAAACGCATTATTACAATATTGAAGTGCTTTACCGCCATTCCCACCTAAAAAACCAAAAGAATATATTCCTTTTGAATTTGCAAATTTTAATGCCTCAATAATATTTAAAGAATTACCAGAAGTTGTTATAGCAAGAAGTACATCTCCTTCTTGGGCCATAGAAGACATAACTCTCTTAAAAATCTCTTCCGCTCCATAATCGTTTAAGCATGCCGTTAAGGTTGAGGTATCTTGTGCTAAAGAAATTGCCGGTATACCTTCTCTATTTACTTCTGATGTTAAGCGAACTAAAAATTCAGCAGCCAGGTGTTGTGCATCTGCAGCTGATCCTCCATTACCACAAATCATTAACTTCCCACCTCTCTGTATTGAATCTGCAATAACATCCCCACCCTCTATTAGAGGCTTATATGCATTCTTCTCTATAACTTCTTTCTTTACAGAGATAGATTCTTCAAAAGTTTTCTTAATATTTTTA
>CEUZ01002100.1_pt1 | contig 11548 bp, 14 predicted proteins | sample 361511 | NCBI WGS metagenome assembly CEUZ01 (sample SAMEA2622822, study PRJEB7988) | marine metagenome | biome: marine biome (ENVO:00000447); feature: surface water layer (ENVO:00002042); material: "saline water (ENVO:00002010), including plankton (ENVO:xxxxxxxx)" | depth 5 m
AATTTTAATGAATTTGTGAAATTAAAAGTTTCATTCCCTAATTTATTAAATAAACTATTTTCTTCTTCTTCAATATTATTAATTAAAGACAATACTAATGTTTTACCTAACTCAGTTAATTTAATCTTCTTTGACCTGTTATCAACTTTTAATTTAATAATAAATTTTTTATCTTCTAGTAGGTTCAAAGTTGTACTCACAACAGATACGTCTAAACATGAGTTTTTGGAAAGTATTATTTGTGATGAATTTTCATTTGAGTTGCCAGATTTATATAAAGTTTCTAATATTAAATATTCATTAAGAGAAATATTAGAATTTTTTAAAATTTTCCTGAGTTTAGATTGCCAATTATTAGATGTTAGCCAAATCAATAAACCAATTCTATTTTCATTAAGAAAAGTGTCTGCCATAATTGGTATACAAACTATTTGTATACAAATTATTTGAATTGTCAATATTTATTCTGGAGCTAATTCAACTAAAATTCCATCTAAATCATCACTAAACTCAATCTGACAACCCAACCTTGAATTTTCCTCTACATTAAATGCTTGATCTAGCATTGAAATTTCATCATCATCTTTTGGTTTTAATTTATTGACCCAATCTTCAGATATATAGAGATGACAAGTTGCACATGCACAACAGCCTCCACAAGCTGCCTCTATATCCATACCAGCATCCCTAATTATCTCCATCAATGTTAATCCTGAATCAGCTGATAATTCTTTTGATATCCCTGATCTATCTTTTACAATAATTTTACTCAAGAGAATCTAAACCCCTAATTTTTTTTGTAAATCTTTTGATGAGGTAGTATATCGAAAAACATTCTTTTTATCAGGAAAGCAATATTTAAAGCATTCTTGTGCCATTAATGCTGCTTCATGAAATCCGGATAAAATTAATTTTAATTTTCCTGGGTATGTATTTATATCTCCAATAGCAAATATAGATGGAACTGAGGTTTCAAATTTTTCCGTATCAACTTTAATCAAATTTTCATTCAAATTTAGGCCCCAGTTAGCAATAGGACCTAATTCCATAATTAGACCAAAAAATGGTAATAAATAATCAACTTCAACTGAAGAAGATTTTTCGTTATCATGATATTCAATTTCTAGAGGTTTGTTTTTACCTTTTTTAATTGATTTCAGCTGTCCTAATAGAAATTCAACAATATTTTTATTTTCTAAATCAAGCATTTTATTCACACTATCTGGAGCTGCTCTAAATTCTTTTCTTCGGTGGATCAATTTAACATCAGCAGTTTTAGACAATTCATTAGTCCAATCTAGAGCAGAATCACCACCTCCTGCAATGAGAATTGTTTTGTTTTTAAATATTGATTTATCTCTAATAGAATATAGGACATTTTTACCTTCAAATGAACTAATACCATCCAATGGCGGTTTTCTAGGAACGAAACTTCCTGCTCCAGCTGCAATTACAATACATTTAGCTTTTATGCTTTTTCCTGCACTGGTTGTGATTAGCCATTCTGAGTTTACAGTCTTTTCAATTTTTTCAACCTGTTGGTCTAAATGAAAAACAGGATTGAATGGTTTTGCCTGTTTCATTAATTCATCAGTCAAAGCCTGACCGGTAATTTTAAATCTAGCTGGAATATCATAAATAGGTTTATCTGGGTACAATTCGGCGCATTGACCTCCTGGCTTATCAAGATTATCTATCAAATGACAATTAATGTTTAACAAGCCTAGTTCAAAAACTGCAAATAAACCAACGGGTCCTGCACCTACAATTACTACATCAGTATGATCAATCATTTTATATATATTTTAAATAACAACTTTTTTTATTTTTTCTAGGTTCTATATACTACTTATGAATATTAAACAAAATACTACTAACTTTAATAGAAATATTTTGATTTGGCTTATTACTCTAACTTTGATGGTATTTGCAATTATTATTGTTGGTGGATTAACGAGACTTACTAACTCAGGTCTTTCAATGGTTAATTGGAGACCTATTTTGGGTATTATGCCACCATTAAATGTAAATGACTGGAATGAAGTTTTTAATCTTTATAAAACATCTCCTGAATACATGTATGTAAATCAAACGATTTCCTTAAATGAGTTCAAGTATATTTTTTGGTGGGAATGGGGTCATAGGGTATTGGCTAGGCTAATTGGCTTAGTGTTTTTTTTCCCATTTATTTATTTTATTTTTAAAAAATATTTAAATATTAAATTAATTATAAGATTAACTATAATTTTGATATTTGGTTTCTTCCAAGCACTAGTTGGTTGGTGGATGGTGAAAAGTGGGTTAAGCGAAGATCCTTATGTTAGTGCTTATAGATTAACATTTCATTTAATGAATGCATTAATCATATTTGTATTATTGCTTTGGACTACTATGGATTACTATTATAATGACTTTATCAAAATATTTAAAAGAACAGATCTTAATGGTTATAATATTTTAATTTCTATAATTTTAATTTTATTAACCATAATAACTGGTGGATTTATGGCAGGCACTGATTCGGGTCAATCTTTTAACACTTACCCTCTAATGGCAGGAGAAATTTTCCCTGATGATTATTTTTTGGAAGATTTAGGAATATTAAATTTATTTGAAAATACTGTAGCTATAAATTTTAATCATAGATGGTTAGCAACCTTTACATTCTTATATGTATTTGTATTTTTTACTTATATTATATTAATAAAAAATCCTGCATTAAGCAGATTATTAGCATTAATAGTTCTATTTTTATTATCTATACAGTTTTTTTTAGGAATAATAACATTATTGAGTAATGTAAATATAAATTATGCAAGCCTTCATCAGACTAATTCAGTTTTGCTTCTCTCTTCAATAATTGTTGTTTTTCATCAATACAAAGTAAAAAAAACTAAATTAATTCAAAAAATGTCATAATTTAAAACTATAAAATAACAAATCTCAAAAATAATGTTATTAAAAATAAAGATTGAAAATTTAATTCTTATAATCAATATAAGTAAATTATGAAAAATATTATTATATTATTTGTTTTATTTATAAATATTCCTGCATTATCTTTTCCTATTCCTTCAGATAATAAAGTAAGCTTTGATGTAATCAGAAAAAATAAAATTATAGGTAGTGTTAATAGTGAATTTGAAAAAGAAAACGATAAATTAAAAATTAGAACAATTTTAGAAATAAAAGTAAAGCTTCTTTTTATTCCTGCTTATAGCTTCTTTCAAGATACAACTGAAACATGGGTTAATGAAGAATTAATAGAAGTTAAAGGATATACAGACTTTGAAGATGAAAGAGAATATTATATTGATGGACGTGATACTGATCAAAATTTTATAGCTTCTGGAATGGATGGTGAATTAATACTAGATAAAAATATTATCACTCTTAATTACTGGAATAAGAAAATTTTAGAAGAAGAAGAGGTATTTGATACTCAAAAAGGTATAGTAAGAAAAATTTTAGTTAACAAATTAGATAACGAAGTAATTAGTATTAAAGATGACGAAATAGAAACAGAAAAGTATATTCTAAATGCAACTAAAAACCCTAAGGATAAAGGGCCTTTTCCAGAATATACTTTATGGTACTATGGAGATGAATTGGTTAAATTTGAATTTCTTCCTCCAAAACAAAAGAAAAAAATTCAAATAATTAGAAACGACTGGGTAAAATAATTGAAAACTATTTGGATAACTGGTGGTTCAAGTGGAATTGGATTAAGCTGTGCAAAAAAATTTTTGAAGGAAAAATGGTGTGTTATTATATCATCAAGTAATGAAAAAAAACTACTAGAAGCAAAATCAAAAATAGGAAAACAATTAAATTCAGAAAATTTACATATTTTAAAATGTGACATATCTAAAAAAACAGAGGTTGAAAAAGTATTGTTAAATATAGAAACTAACATTTCTAAGATTGATTTAGCTTTACTTAATGCAGCAGCTTATTCTCCAAACAAAAATCAAAATTTTAATATTGAAAATTATGAATTATTGATAGATGTAAATTTAAAAGGTACTGTATACTGTATAAATTATCTCAAAAATTTTATGCAAAACAGAGGTGGTCATATAGCAATTGTTTCTTCACCTATTGGATATAGAGGTTGGCCTACAGCGGGTGCTTATGGAATGACCAAAGCAGCACAGCTAAATCTAGCAGAAAGCTTATATTTTGATTTTAAAAAATTAAATATTAAAGTTAGTTTAATTAATCCTGGATTTATTGATACTGAAGCTACACGACTGAATGAGTTTAAAATGCCTTTCTTAAAATCTTCAGATTATGCTGCAGAAAAAATATTTAATGGATTAATTAAAAAGAAAAAATTTGAAATTTTTTTTCCTTTTTTTATTGTTTATTTTATTAAGATAATGAGAATTTTACCTTATAAAATATATTTTTATATTTGGAAAAAAATTGGTAATTTTTAATTTATATCTCCTATATAAATTCCCAAACCAATAGCTACTTGAATTAGTGGGTCATCTTGATTGATTGTCTTTGAATAGCCTGCAACTTGATCTAAACTTACATCGCTTATGCCTCTATTTTTCCAAACAACTACTCTATTAAATTGTTTCTTAGCTATCAAATCTACTGCATGAACTCCAAAAGCACTTGCAATTAATCTATCACGATGAGTTGGTTGTGATCCTCTTTGAACATGCCCTAAAACAGTTACTCTTGTTTCTGCATTCATAATTTTTGAAATTTTTTCACTAATATATGTGCCAATACCTCCAAGCCTAACTTGACCATCAGCAAATTTAACAGTTGCTTTTTTACCATCTTCTTTTCTTACTGCTTCAGCTACTATAATCAACGCATGATTCCTTCCGCTAGATCTTATTTTTTCTATATGTTTTGCAATAGATTGAATTGAGTAGGGAATTTCAGGAATTAAAATCACATCCGCTCCACCTGCTATTCCAGCGTTTAAAGCTATATGTCCAGCATCCCTTCCCATAACTTCTAATATCATTGCGCGTCTATGACTTGCAGCAGTTGGCTGAAGCATATCTAGTGCATTTGTGGCAACGTCTACAGCAGTATCATAACCTATGGAAAGTTCATTATCTTTGACATCATTGTCTATAGTTTTGGGAATACCTATAAAATTTATATTTCCTTTTTTGGCTAAAGTTTGCAAGATTTTTAAACTCCCATCACCACCAATACCTATTAAAGCATCAAGACCTAATTTTTTAAAACCTTTGATGATTAATTCTGATGTTTCAATTGTTTTTCCATTTTTAACAATTGTACCTAGAGGGTTCCCTTTATTATTAGATCCAAGAAATGTACCTCCCATACGCATTAAATTTCCATTAAAATCAGCTGTTTTTAATTTAATAGTATCAATTGGATCTTTCATGAGGCCTAATGTGCCATCCTTTATACCGTAGACTTCCCAATTATATTGATTAATCGCCCTTAATGTTACAGCTCTAATGACAGCATTTAGCCCTGCACAATCTCCACCACTTGTTAAAATACCTATTTTTTTTACCACTTAGTAATTGTATACTATTACAAAAATTTAAAAAAGTATTTAATATTATAATCTTTTCAAATGGAAAATAATGATGAGTTAACCAAAAAGCTTGCAGAATATGAGGAGGAACATCGTGATTTAGATCAGATACTAATTCAGCTCCAAGAAAAACATACTGTAAATTTTTTACAAATTCAGAGACTTAAAAAAAGAAAGTTGGCTTTAAAAGATAAAATTACAATTTTAAAAAATAAATTAGAGCCTGATATCATTGCCTAAATTTAACCAAACTTATTTAAAAAAAGAAGGCACAAAATTAAGATATGTTCTTAATTTATTTTTAATTATAGGAATTTTAGATACTTTTCCTAATTTCTCATCCAATTTTTTTTCAAGTTCAATTAAATTACTATTATTAAAAAAAAATATCAGTAAAGGAAAATATATTGTTAAAAGTGTAGCTCTTTTAGTATAAAAATTAAAATCTGTAGATTTATCATTGGCTATATACCACATAATATTAACAGTTTTTGATAATTCCTTAAAAAGAATACGATTATTACCTGGTATTAAAAGATGAAAAAAAGTTTTTTTATAAAAATTTTTATTCTTATTCATTATGATAAAGTTTGTTAGTATAATTTTTCTTATTCTTTTGTGAATAGGAATGTTAATTAAATCATATTCTTTGCATTTAAATTTTAATTCATTGTTTAAATTCAAAAACATAAATTTAATCATATCTATGTAGCCATTTGGATACAAAAGCTCTAATTTATTAATTGAAATTTTTTTTTGCTTAGATATTTTTTTAAATAATAAATTATTCCAACCAGAACTACTGACAATACTAATGGAAAGGTTTAATAATTCTAATCTTTTTTTTTCTAGAGTTTTATTTTTTTTCTTCATTTTTCTTCCAAAATTTTTCAATTTCATTTTCAAATCCAAATGCATTTTTGTGTGCTAATCGATCTATAAATAAAATACCATTTAAGTGATCAAATTCATGTTGAATTATTCTGGAGTGTAAACCCTCAATTTCAGTTGTGATAAAATCACCTTTTAGATCATAGCCAGTAAGTTTAATTTTTAAAAACCTTCTAACTAAACCAGTCATCCCTGGAATTGATAAACACCCTTCCCAATCATCAAAAGTTTCATCAGATATTTTTTCAATGTTGGGATTTATTATAGCTGTAATTTCAATTTTTGAATTTTCATCAATATTGTCTGGATTTCTATAAACAAATATTCTTTTATTTATATGTACTTGTGGTGCAGCAAGTCCAATACCATTAGCATCAAGCATGGTTTCAGACATATCATGAATGATTTTTTTAATTGTATTTGATTGAATTTCTTCAACTTCTTCAGCTTTTTTTATTAGAATAGGATGACCTATCCTAGCAATTTTCAATATAGACACACTTATTATATAAACAATTATTTACTTATAACCAATCTATTTGATTAAATATCATTATTTGCAAATATTTTAAGTTTATGTTAAAGCCTGCGACCATTAATAATATGACTATTTTTGTAAACGTAAAAGATAATAATATTGAACAAGCTTTAAGAAGTTTGAAAAAGAAAATGCAGAGAGAAGGATTGTATAAAGAAATGAAACTTCGCAAGCATTTCGAAAAACCTTCTTTAAAAAGAGCAAGAGAAAAAGAAGAAAATATTAGAAGATCAAGAAAAACGGCTAGGAGAAATAATATTTAGTTAAGAGATTTAACTATATTTTCGCACATTTTCTTGGCATCCCCGAATAACATAGTAGTATTATCTCTATAAAAGAGCTCATTATCAACGCCAGAATAACCAGTAGCCATTGACCGCTTAATAAACAAAACAGTTTGTGATTTTTCAACATCCAAAATAGGCATTCCATAGATAGGCGACTGTTCATCAGTTTTAGCAGCTGGATTAGTTACATCATTTGCTCCAATAACAAATGAAACTTCAGTCATTGGAAAATCATGATTAATTTCATCTAACTCCAAAACCTCTTCATAAGGTACATTAGCTTCTGCTAACAAAACATTCATATGTCCCGGCATCCTGCCTGCAACAGGATGAATCGCATATCTAACATTAATACCTGCTTTTTTCAAAATATCACCCATTTCTCTTAAAGCATGTTGAGCTTGAGCAACTGCCATTCCATAACCAGGAACAATAATAACTGATTCTGCATTTTTCATAATGTATGCTGCGTCTTCAGCGTTCCCTTGTTTGACAACTTTATCAGAATTATCACTAACTGAACTGGATGATTGTTCTCCTCCAAACCCTCCTAAGACTACATTAATAATTGAACGGTTCATTCCCTTGCTCATTATATAGCTTAGAATAGCGCCCGAAGCTCCTACGAGAGCACCAGTTATAATTAATAGGTTATTACTTAAAGTAAAACCTATTCCACAAGCTGCCCAACCTGAATATGAGTTTAACATTGATACGACAACTGGCATATCAGCACCACCAATTGGTATTACAACTAAAAAACCTAAAATTATTGAAACAAAAACAATAGACCAAAATAAAGTAGGAGATTGATTGATTACAAATAAAAAAATTAAAAATATAATAAATAAAAAAATCATTGCATTAACTGTATGTTGAAACTTAAATACAATTGGTTTTCCTGATATTGTTCCTTGAAGCTTACCAAATGCTAAGACTGAACCAGAGAAAGTAACTGCTCCAATAAAAGTACCTATGCTCATTTCAATTAGACTGCTTTTTCCAATCGAACCAATATAACCAATACTAAATGACTCTGGATCATAAAATGCTGCAGCAGCAACAAATACGGCTGCAATACCGACTAAACTATGAAAAGCTGCGACTAATTGAGGTAAAGCCGTCATCTCTATCCTAAGAGCAATAAAAGTTCCAATAGCTCCACCTATAAGTATCGCAGCAGCTATTTCAAAATAACTTAAAACAGATTTAAACATTAAAGTAGTTATAATAGCTATAACCATTCCCAAAATTCCAAAAATGTTTCCTAATCTAGATGACTCAGGATGTGATAAACCTCTTAATGCAAAAATAAAAAGTAATGATGAAATTAGGTATAACATTGCTACTAAATTTGATGACATTAATTTAACCTTTTTTCTTCTTAGTTTTTTTCTTAAACATAGACAGCATTCTATAAGTTACAATAAAACCTCCAAAAATATTTATTGATGCAAGCGTAACTGCAATTATTCCAAAGATTTTTGAAGTATCATAACCAGGAGGTCCTGCAGCCAATATGGCTCCTACAATAATTACACTTGATATAGCATTAGTTACACCCATTAATGGACTATGAAGAGCTGGGGTAACTGACCAAACTACATAATAACCAATTATACAGGCTAAAAAAAATACTGTTAAACCTATAACAAAAATTTCTGAACTATGCGCTTCCATTTAATTAAATTGATCCAATCTTAACTTTCCATCATGAGTCAAAACAACAGAACTAACAATTTCATCCTCCCAATTAAGAATAATATCGTCACTATCTTTGTTTACAATTAAATTTAAAAAATTAAAAATATTTTTAGCATACAATGTTGATGCATCCTTTGCCACCCTCCCTGGAACATTAGTATATCCTAATATTTTTACACCATTGTGATTAACTATTTCTCCTGCTTTGCTTAATGGGCAGTTTCCACCTGATTCTACAGCGAGGTCAACTACAACTGATCCAGGAGCCATTGAGTCTATCATATCTTCAGTTATTAATGTAGGCGCCTTTTTACCAGGGATCAAAGCTGTACAAATTACTATGTCTTGATTTGCCAATGTATCAGAGATTAATTTAGCTTGTTTTTTTTTATAATCTTCACTCATTTCTTTTGCATAACCACCTTTGGTTTCAGCCTCCTTAGACTCTTCGTCTTCTACCATAATAAATTTTCCTCCTAGACTTTCTACTTGTTCCTTTGTTGCAATTCTAATATCCGTTGCTGAAACAACAGCTCCTAATCTTTTTGCAGTTGCAATTGCTTGTAATCCAGCCACACCTACACCAAGTACCATGACTTTTGCAGGATTAACGCGACCAGCAGCTGTCATCATCATTGGGAAGGCTTTTCCAAATTGTTCTGCAGCATCGATAACACTTCTGTAACCAGCTAAATTTGCTTGAGAAGATAAAACATCCATACTTTGAGCTCTACTAATTCTTGGAATTAACTCCATACAACAGGATATTATTTTTTTATTATTTAATGTATTAAAATATTTTTTATTTTCATAAGGATTTAATATTCCAATCAAAACTGTGTTTTCATTTAATTTATTTAGATCTGCCTCATTTGGCATTTGTACACAAAGACAAATATCTGCCTTTAAACATTCATTCCTTGATACAATTTTAGCTCCATTTTCAGTATAAAGTTCGTTTGGGTAACCTGAGTTGTTACCAGCAAAATCTTCAATTAAAACTTCTAAACCCAGTCTTTGAAAAAGCTTAATCGCGTCTGGTGTTAATGCTACTCTATTTTCATTATTAAAATTTTCTTTTAATGCTGAAATTTGCATAAGGGCTTATAATTATAGGTTAACTAACTTTAAAGTATTTTGTTGTTTTTCTTTTAATTTTTTTTGATCAAAGTTATCAATTAAGTCATGAAATACCCTAAACCAATTTACTTCTGCCCTTAAATGCATGAATACGGAACCAAGTCCCACAGCAGCCCTATCCATAAACACGAATTCCTTTGGAGGTTTTACACCACCAATTTTTTTCAACTCTCGATGAACTTCAGATGCTATTTGAGCTCCATAGACTCCACTATCACTCTCTTGAATTTTTTGAACCTTATCCTCCATAAGGGGAGCATATAAAAAATTTGCCCATTTACTCAATATTTTTAACTTTTCTTTTGTAATATCATCAAAACCCCATTGTTCATAAGCATGAACAGCAAGCATTTCATCATTATTTTGCAGTGCAAAATACAAATCAATAACACCTTTAATAAACTTTGATTTGAATATTCTCATACATCCAAAATCATAAAGATTAATACTAAGATCATCTTGTACTGAGTAATTACCTAAATGAGGATCTCCGTGAATAACCCCATAATCAAAAAATGGTTTGTACCATGCATAATACATATTTCTCGCAAGAGAATTTCTTACATCTTTTTTAGCATCTTTATACTCTAATATTGATTTCCCTTCTAACCAAGACATGGTAAGTAATCTCTTCGTACTTAATTTGTCATAAGTCTTTGGAACATGAATAAAATTATCTTTTGAAAAAATTTTTCCAAAAACATTCATTAATTTTTTTTCTCTTTCATAATCTAATTCTTCATTTAATCTTTCTGTTATTTCTTTATAGACCTCATCTGTTTTAATGGCTTTATTATAACTTTGATAAATGGAAAAGATCATTTTTAATTGAGACAAGTCAGCACTTACAGCAGATTGCATATCAGGATATTGAAGTTTACAAGCTACTGACTCACCATTATTTAAAAAAGCTTTATGAACTTGACCTAGGGAAGCTGCCCTAGTTGCTTCTTTATCAAACTCTTTAAATTTTTTTTGCCAATCTTGAGATAATTCTGTCGCCATCCTTCTTTTAACAAATAACCAACCCATAGGCGGTGCGTTAGATTGTAAATGCAATAATTCTTTAGTATATTCTTCTGGCAGTAGATCAGGTATTGTTGCAGAAAGCTGAGCCACCTTCATAAGAGGACCTTTTATCCCACCTAGAGCTTCTCTAATTTCTAATGCATGTTTTTCTTTATCAAGCTTAACACCTAAATATTTTTGACTCGCTAACTTAGTTGCAAGCTTACCAACTACGCCACCAACTTGAGCATACCTTTTAATTTGCTTTGCAATTGATCGTGTTTCACTATCTGCCATTTATAAAGTCTCCAATTCATCGATAAAGCCCTCAATGACATGCAAACCTTTTTTCCAAAAAGATTTTTTTGATAAATTTAAATTAAATGGCCTAAATAATTCATCATATTTTTTAGAACCTCCACTTTTAAGTAAATT
>CEUZ01288169.1_pt1 | contig 11544 bp, 11 predicted proteins | sample 361511 | NCBI WGS metagenome assembly CEUZ01 (sample SAMEA2622822, study PRJEB7988) | marine metagenome | biome: marine biome (ENVO:00000447); feature: surface water layer (ENVO:00002042); material: "saline water (ENVO:00002010), including plankton (ENVO:xxxxxxxx)" | depth 5 m
AAAACTTGCTAAACAAATTAATGAATATGAAAAAATTCTAAAATCAAAAAAAGAACTTTTTAATGTTATTGTTAACGAATTAGATTCTATAAAAAATAAGTTTAAAGTTGATAGAAGGAGCAATTTTTCCGATGCTGTTTTAAATTATGATATTGAAGAAACAATACAAAAGGAAGCTGTTGTAATTACCATTACGCAAAAGGGGTATATTAAAAGAGGCTCTCTATCTTCGGTAAAAATTCAAAAAAGAGGTGGAAAAGGTAAAGCTGGAATTAAAACCAGAGATGAAGATTATGTAGTTCAAAACTTAACAACTAGTTCTCATACACCAATATTATTTTTTTCAACCCAAGGTCTAGTATATAAATTAAAAGCTTGGAAAATACCTCAAGGTACAGCTTCATCAAAAGGTAAAACTTTGTTTAATCTATTGCCTTTGAAAAGTCACCAATCAATAAGCTCTATAATGCCTTTACTGGAAAATGATTCCGAATGGAAAAATCTCCATGTAATTTTTGCAACGGCAAAGGGCAAAGTAAGAAAAAATAGTTTAGAAGATTTTTCGAATATTCAGTCTACTGGTAAAATTGCAATGAAATTGGATCATGATGATAAAATTGTTGGTGTTAAAATATGTCGTGAAGATCAAGATGTAATTTTGAGTACTCAACTTGGAAAATGCATTAGATTTAAATCAAAAAAATTACGTATTTTTAAAGGCAGATCATCTAAAGGAATAAAGGGTATTGAATTAACAGAAAATGATAGAGTTATGTCATTATCAGTATTAGATTCCATTGATATAGATCCTAAAGACGCTAAAAAAATTCTCAAGAATGGCGCTGGTGATAAAAACAAAAAATCAGAAATTATAGCTAAACAAAAATTTATTTTATCAGTCACAGAAAATGGTTTTGGAAAAAGAACTTCATTTTATGATTACAGAGTTACAAATAGAGGAGGAAAGGGAATTATAGGTATTGATACCTCATCAAGAAATGGAAACGTAGTAGCATCATTCCCAGTGAATGAAGGCGATGAAATAATTCTATCTACCGACAAGGGCAAAATGATAAGATGTGCTGTTAAAGAAATTAGGATAGCTGGCAGAAACACGCAAGGTGTTAGAATTTTTAAAATATCTAATGAAGAAAAAGTGGTATCGGCTATTAAAATAGACGATAATTTCAATTAATATTTAATTATGAGCAAAATAGGTATTTATCCAGGAACATTTGATCCAATAACCAATGGCCACATTGATGTTATAACAAGAGCTTTAAAAATAGTAGATAAATTAATTATTGCTGTATCAAATAATTTTTCAAAAGATTATTTATTTTCTTGCGTAGAAAGAGTTGAAATTGTTAAGAATTCACTTTTTAAAGATTTAAAACTTAATTCAAAAAAAATTAAGGTTTTGCAATTTAATATATTAACAACTTCACTCTGTTCTAAACACAAAGCTACAATTATATTTAGAGGTCTTAGGGCAGTTTCAGACTTTGAATATGAATTTCAATTAGCTGGAATGAATAGACAATTAAATAAAAATATTGAAACTGTTTTTTTAATGTCTGATCCCGACAATCAAGTTATTTCATCAATGTTTGTAAAAGAAATAGCTAAATTAAATGGTAAAATTGATAAATTTGTCACAAAAAGTACTAAAAAGGCTATTAAAGAAAAATATGTTTAGAAAGTTATTCTTTTTTTTTATATTTTTATTATTTACTAACCAATCTTATGCTGAGGAGAATTTTATGATTTTAAAGTTAAAGGATGGAGATGTTTTAATTGAGTTATTCCCAGATGTAGCACCAAATCACGTTAAGAGATTTAAAAAACTTTCTGAAGAGAAAAAATATGATGGTGTTGTTTTCCATAGAGTTATAGAGGGATTTATGGCTCAAACGGGTGATGTAAAATTTGGAAATTCATTATCAGATAGTTTTAATCTTCAACTTGCTGGTACAGGTGGATCTGATTATCCTGACTTAAAAGCTGAGTTCAGCGATGTTCCTCATGAAAGAGGTGTTTTATCGATGGCCCGTTCTAACAATCCAAATAGTGCTAATAGTCAGTTTTTTATATGTTTTGATTCTGCTCCTCATCTAGATAGACAATACACAGTATTTGGAAAAGTAGTAAAGGGTATGGAGTTTGTTGATTTAATTAAAAGAGGCGAAGGATCAGGTGGATCAGTAAAAGATCCTGATAAGATTATAAATTTATCCTCTAAGTAATAAATAAAAAAATATGTCTAAAGAAAAGTTTTCTTTCGATCTTGTGAAAGAATATGACCTAGCTCGTGTCGGAAAAATTAATACTCACAGAGGTAAAATTGATACTCCAGCATTTATGCCCGTGGGTACCCAAGGAACTATAAAATCTGCTTTTCTAGAAGATGTTATTAAAACTGGGTCACAAATAATACTATCCAATACTTATCATTTGATGATCAGACCAGGGACAGCCAGAATAAAAAGAGTAGGAGGTTTGCATCAATTTATGAATTGTAAATTACCAATACTAACTGATTCAGGGGGTTTTCAAATAATGTCTCTATCAAAATTAGTTAAGATAGATAAAAAAAAAGGAGCTACATTTAATTCACATATTGATGGAAAAAAATTTACTTTGACGCCTGAAGAAAGTATAAAAATTCAGAAAGATTTAAATTCTGATATCGTAATGGTGCTAGATGAGTGCCCAAAATTTTCTACTGATAAAAATAAAATTGATAAATCTTTGGATCTCTCCCTTGACTGGGCAAAAAGATCAAAAGAAACTTTTGGCGACAATCAAAGAAAGGCACTTTTTGGAATTATTCAAGGAGGTTTTTATAAAGATCTAAGAATAAAAAGTTTAGAAAGTTTAAAAAAAATTGATTTTGATGGATATGCTATTGGTGGTTTGGCAGTTGGAGAATCCCAAAAACAAATGTTTAATGTTCTTAAAGATATAGTACCTTTAATGCCAAAAAACAAACCACGTTATTTAATGGGTGTGGGTACGCCCTCAGATATTTTGGGAGCTGTTAAATTTGGTGTTGATATGTTTGATTGTGTATTACCAACAAGATCTGGAAGAACAGGGCTAGCTTTTACTTGGGAAGGTAAACTAAATCTAAGAAATTCAAAATACAAGAAAGACGATTCTCCAATTAATCAAAACCTAGATATTAGGAATCTCAATTCTTATTCAAAAAGTTACATTAACCATTTAATCAATTCGAACGAGATATTAGCATCTATGATAATTACATTGAATAATATAGCTTTTTATCAGCAATTTATGGAAAAAATTAGAGAAGCAATCAAAAGTAATACTTTTGATGTGTTTTATAAGAAGTATATTAATGTTTTTTAATTTTGTGTAATTATATTTACTTGAAAAAAATCAAAAAAAATATAGAAATACTCTGTCTAGGGCCGTTAGCTCAGCTGGTAGAGCACTTCCCTTTTAAGGAAGGTGTCATTGGTTCGAATCCAATACGGCTCACCAATACATGATCAATCTCTTTTGTTTTAATGAAGATTAATTTTAAAAAACAATATTTATTTAATTTATTTCTATTTTTTTATTTAATTTTAGGCTTTTATTTCTCAATAAATACAGGAATTTCTGCAGATGAATTTTTTGAACAAAAAAATTGGAAAACTAATCTTGACGCAATTAAGAATATCTTTGGTGAAGATAACGATGGCTACTCAAGCCTATTAGAATATCAGTATAGATTTTATGGCATAGGTTTTCATTATTTTTCACAGATATATTTGTCGTTATTAAATTTAATACTCAAACTAGATCAATTTCCAAACGAGATTTCAAAAGTATTATTAAACCACAGCCTTGTATTTTTTACCTTTTTTTTATCAGGAATATTTGCAAAAAAAATTGTTGATTTGATTATAAATGATAAATTTTTTAGTAATTTATTTTTAATATTCTACTTATTTTATCCTTATTTGCTTGGACATGGTTTATTTAACCCCAAAGACATACCCTTTTTATTTGCCTGGAATTTATCAACCTACTTAAGTATAAAAATTTTTATTAAAGCATATAATAAAGAAAAGATATTATTTTATAATATTTTTTTTCTTTCTTTATCAACAGCATTTTTATTGTCTATAAGAATCTCAGGTATTTTAATCATATTACAATATTTAATAACTTTTATAATTATTACTGGTTTGCTAAAAGAACCTTTATACAAATTATTAAAAACATATTTTTACAACATATTTTTATTTTTATCTTTCGCAATTTTATTTACTTTTATCTTATATCCAATTTTTTGGAAAAACCCTCTTTTAATATTTGATTCTATTAATCAAATGAGAAATTACCCTCAGGGTGTTTGTACTCTAACTTTTGGCAAATGTATGGAAGCTGAAAGTTTACCATCTAGCTATATTTTTATTTGGTTATTTTTTAAGCTTCCTTTATTGTCCATTATAGGTTTTTTGTTATTTCCATTCATTGAAAAAAAAATATTTTCTCAACCTGTTCCCAGAATTATTCTAGGTTCAATTATTTTAACTATAGCAAGCATAATTTTTTTATTAATTTTTTTAGAAGCAAATTTATATGATGAACTAAGGCATATTTTATTTTTATTTCCATTAATATTAATATTCACTTTTTCTGTCATTTATTTTTTCTCTAAAAAATTAATACTATATATATCTTTAATTTCACTTTTTTTCTTTTTTTTACAAAATATCAATATGTATCCTTATCAGTACACTTGGTTCAATTCTTTTAGCAATTTTCTAAATGTTAATAAAAATTTTGAAATTGATTATTATGGAATAAGTGGAAGAAATATCGCTGAAAAGATAAATACAAATAACGATTTATTAAAATATAAAAATAAATGTATATATGTATCGCCCACACATCTTATTAAACCATTTATAAATAGTGAATATGAGTGTGTAAAACACCTGACTTCTATATATCCCAAAAGTAGTGAGAAATATATTTTAGTACGATATACAAGAGAAATTAGAAGAGAAAATCCTTCCGGTTGTAACTTAATCTTTGAGGAAAGTTATAATTTGAACTTAATTATGAAAAATTTAAAGATTGGTATGGTTTATATATGCAATTAAAATTAATTTTTCTCAACACTGTTAATTTCAGATTTAAGTTTATTTATAAAATTATAGATTAATATTCTATCTTCTTCATTTAACATATTTTCTTTTTCTAACCCTTTATTCATTTCTTTTCTGAGTTTATTTATTAATTCCTTTCTTCCTTGTTCATCAGAAAATCTGTCAATGTTTTTAACTAAAGGATCAATTCTTTTTCCAATAGTAAATTCAAAAGCTATAACTAATATTATTGCTACAATTAAAGATTTATAAATAAAAGATCTCATTATTATTGCTCTTTTTTAAAAATTTAACTAATTATTTAACTCTACACATTGTTCTAATAAATAGCCATCTAATATCTCGGTAATTTTATTTTTCTTAACACAATTATTATTTAATGCTTTTAAAAATACTTCGTTACCTCCCCAAAGAGGTTTAACCACATAAATAATTTCAACTTTATTTTCTTTTAATTTATCAAGAAAAAATTTTTTATAAATTCTAAAAAATTTAGATTTTTCATCTTGATTAAGAATATGATTTATAAACCAGACTTGGTTAGGGGAATTGTCATACATTGACAATTTCACGGATATAAATTGGTAATCAGTTATTATTGCTTTATTTTTACTATCGCTACTTATAATATCCAGTACCTCATTTAATTTTTCAAGTTCATCCAGAGGATCATTGGGATAAAGAGGTGTAATCCATTTCAGTCCATTAAATTTTTTATCAATTAATTTTGCATCAATTGCTTTATTTAAATCCACCTTCGCCAGATCGGAAAAGTCTCTTGAGTGTACGTACTTTTTTACATAATGAATTGTTGAGAAAAAACATAACAATATCATTATATAAAAAAAATAATTCCCTTTTTTTAAATATTTAAAATAAAAAATATGTGCAAATCCAGCTAAGATAGGAATAATAAAATATATAAATAGTCCATTGATGGTCATTAATTGATGTGCAATTAAAGCCAAAGAAGAAGATATTAAAGATACAATTATTAAAAAATCATTATCTTTAATAAATTTATTATTACGCTTTATTTCTCTTATAACTATAAAAATTAAAATAAGTAAAAAGAAGTGAATTAATTTAAAACGTAAAACAACTCTCTTAAATTCTAACGGAAAAAGAAAATCTAATCTATTTTCTCCTATTGATAAAGGGAATTGAATATACTGTTCAAAGAAAGCAAATAATGGAATCTTCGTAATATATAAAGTAATTAAAAAAATAAAAATAATAGTAATGGATCCTAATATTAGAAGAATGATGCTTTTTAATTCGAAATTGATGTAAAAATAAATTGCAGTTAAAAAAGTAATTATTATAAAAAAATGTCCAGTTGGTGTTTGTTTTGTGAGAAAGGAAATTCCTAAAATGATTGGCAAAATAAACCAATAAATTTTAGAATCTGTTTTTAATCCTAAGATAAAGCAGAATAAACCAATAACCGAAAGATATGAGGCATGGTGATCTACATAAGGAGTTCCTGCAGACGGATAAGCAAGCATTGCAATTAGAAGAGAGTAAAAAAAACAATAATGCGTATTTAATTTAAATTTGTACAAAGTATAAAAGAGAGAACCAGCAAATATAAAATTAAAGATTGAAGCATGCAAAACATAACTAAACCAACTTACGTTGAATATTTTAAAAAAAAGAGCTTGGATGAAAGCTATAAAGGGGCCAGTTATTGTCCAATAATCCTTAAAGGGATAAAATCCATTTAAAATTTCATATCCAGAATTAAAGCTAAAAAAGCTATCAATTGGGTTAATGCCCAAAAATCCATAATATTGATTAAAAGTGGTAGAGAATAAAAATAAAAAAATAATATAGAATACTTCTTTCTTTTTCTTTGAAATCATCACGCCAATCAATATGCTATAAAATGTTATGAAAATAAAGTTTAAAAAATATTGGAGAAAAACAAGTTTAAAAAATAAAGATGATGGATACTATCTATTAAATCATATTCATAATATTAAACCAAAAAATTTCCTAGAAATTGGTGTTTTTCATGGAGTAACATCAAGAAATGTCTGTGAATTATTGTATTTAATTCATCAAAATGATTTTAAATTTACTGGTATAGATTTATTTTCTAATAAAGAAGAAATACCTAAAGAAGAAATTGCTCCAAAAACTAATTTTTCAAATCCACTAAAAAATATATTTTATAAATATATTATTAGACAAGATCCTTATTCTATAGAATCTGTCCTTAAACTTCTTAAAAAATTTGAAAAAAATATAAATATTATTAAAGGAGATTCTAATTACGTCTTAAAACAAATAGATTTAAATAAAATTGATTATGTCTTTTTGGATGGTGGTCACAAATATGAAACTGTAAGAAATGATTTAGAAAGTTTAACAAAAGTTGTCATTAATAATGGAATAATACTATGTGATGATTATAATCTCTCATATGCTCCAGGTGTTAAAAAAGCGATAGATCAATATGCATCAAGTAATAATTTTAAATTAAATATTTTAAATTCTAGGTTTGCCGAAATAAAGAATTAGTTTTAAGTAATTTTTTTTAAAGGTGGATACTCAATAATAATTTCGGGTATCCAATTTTTTAATGCTTCTATTCTTCTTAAGCTAGAAGGATGAGTACTCATCCATTCAGGAACTTCTTGACCTTTGTGTGCTTCTTTCATTCTCTCCCAAATTTTAACAGATTCTCTGATATCAAATCCTGCTAGAGAAGAAAATATTAAACCCAAATAATCAGCTTCCGTCTCTTGTTTTCTTCCAAAAGGATTATCAATACCGAATGTTCTTAACATTCCTGCTACATCAACTCCGGTAGTTCTTTGAGTATTAGAAATTGCTCCACCAGAAAATATATCAATAGCAGCTGTACCGACATTTAAAACTAGTGCTCTGCTTGCTCTCTCAACGGAGTGTTTAGCTACAGCATGAGCTATTTCATGTCCCATTACAGCAGCGAGTCCATGTCTATTTTTAGTTATTTTAAGTATACCAGTGTAAACTGCAATTTTTCCTCCAGGCATACACCAGGCATTTTTAATTTTATCGTTATCAATCAGAATATATTCCCACTGAAAATTAAATGTGGGATCTGGTTTATTTATGGAATTAAAATATGAACTTACAGATTCTTCAATTTTAGAACCTATTTCTTTAATTTCTTCAAGTTGTTTTTTGTCGTCACTTAGCTTGGTTTTATTTTTTACATTTTGATATATTTGAGCAGCTTGTCGATTCAATGTACTTTCTGGTATTAATTTTAATTGCTTTCTATCTGTTATCGGTGCTGTACTACATGAAGCAAGCATAATACCACAACTACAACCGCCAAATATTTCAAGAAATTTTCTTCTATTTATGTTATTAATTTTGCTCATATATAAAACAGTATAATAAATGGCATCAAAGGAAAAAAAAAGAAGTATTTTTGCAAGATTTAGGAACTATTTCATTACTGGAGTAGTTGTTTTAATTCCTATAGCTATTACTATTTATTTAACCCTATTTTTAATATCCATTTCATCTAAAATTTTACCTAAAGAAATTAATCCTAATAATTATTTGCCTTATGAAATTCCAGGTCTAGAAATATTAATTTCTTTGATTTTAATTACATTTATAGGTTGGCTCTCGCTTTCATTTATTGGAAAAAGATTATTAACCTTATTTAATAATATTCTAAAAAGAATACCTATTTTAAGAACTATTTATACAGCAATTTTACAAATGACAGAAACTTTCACAAAAAGTGATTCAGGGAAAAAAAATGTTGTATTAGTGGAGTATCCAAGAAAGGGTACATGGGCAGTAGGATTTGCCACAAAAGAAAATAAAGGAGAAATAACAAAACAAGCAAAAAGAGATTTGATAAATGTTTTTGTTCCAACAACGCCAAATCCAACAAGTGGTTTTTTGCTGATGTTCCCTAAAGAGGAAGTTATTTATCTTGATTTAACTTTTGAAGAGGCATCAAAATTTATTGTCTCAGCAGGAACATCAAATCCAGATTAACCCTTTTCTAAATTAAGATCATTAACTATATCTACTTTATCGAATAATTTTAATAAGATATTATATTTTTTAAAATTATTTTCATCAGATTCTATAGTTTTAATATTTTCTTCAGCAATTTTAAAAAGATCTTCATGCTGCAAAGGATCTGCAATTTTAAAAACTTTAATTCCACTTTGTTGAAAACCCAAAACATCGCCAAAACCCCTTAACTTCATATCTTCCTCAGCTATTAAGAAGCCGTTGTTTGTTGATTTTAATATTCCAATTCTTTTTTTTGCATTTTGACTTAAATTATCTTTATATAACAAAATACAAATGCCTTGAGATAAGCCTCTTCCAACTCTACCTCTTAATTGATGCAATTGGGATAAACCAAATTTATTTGAGTTTTCTATAATAATTATATTGGCATTTGGAAAATCAATACCTACTTCTATTACAGTAGTCGAAACAAGTATATCAATTTTTTTATTTAAGAAACTATTTAATACTTTATCCTTTTCAAATTTTTTTAAACCTCCATGAATTAAGCCAACTTTTGTGCTAAATTTTTTTAATAAATATTTATATTTTTTTATAGCCGCAGAGTAGTCTAAGATTTTTGATTCATTTATAAGTGGACATACCCAAAAAATTTGGTTTCCTTCTTTTATCTTTTTTTTAACATAAATTAAAATTTCATCAATTTTTTCTTCAGGCTTACTAATTGTAATTATATCTTTTCTATATTTGGGTTTTTCAATCAGTCTTGATATATCCATGTCACCATAAGTAGATAAAATTAAAGTACGAGGAATAGGAGTCGCTGACATTAAAAGAATATCACAATTTTTTCCTCCTTTATTTGCTAGTTCTATTCTTTGTTTTACACCAAATTTATGTTGTTCATCGATAATTATTAAACCTAAATTATTAAAATAAATACTTCTTTGAAATAGTGCATGCGTACCTATTAAGAAATTTATTTTTCCACTTTGCAATTTATTTTGTATAATTTTTTTTTTATTCGCATCGGTTTTGCCTGAAATAATTTCAACTGAAATATTAAGAGATCTAAATATATTTTTTGCATGATCAAAATGTTGTTTAGCAAGAATTTCGGTGGGAGCCATTAGCGCAACTTGATAATTAGATCTTATTACGTTCGCTGCAGCAACAAATGAAATAATTGTCTTACCGCTACCCACGTCTCCCTGCAGCAGTCTAAACATTTTAAAATCAGACCTTAAGTCGTTGTCAATTTCACTAATAATATCCTTTTGATTTTGAGTTAAACCAAAATTAAAATTGCTGATTATTTTTTTAGAAAACAAATCATCAAAATTTTTATTTTTCTTTTTAAATTTTCTAATCCTACTTCTAACTCTTGATAAGACTAGAAAATTGGCTAAAATTTCATCATAAGCAAGTCTTCTGAAAAATTTTGAATTTAAATTTCTATGCTTATCTTGATGCAAGTTTAATACAGAAGACATCCAGGTAACATTTCCAACTTTCTTTAAAATCTCTTTATTATGCCATTCATCTATGTCCGAAATGTTCATTAGGACTTTTTCAATTAACTTTCTATACATCTTTTCTGTAAGACCTTCTGTTAATGAATATTTTGGTATAACTTTATTTACGTAGTCTTCTTTTATTATTGGAACTACATAAGATGGATTTGTTATTTGATACTTATTTTTGTAAAAGTTTACTTTTCCGCTTACTATTACAAAAGAATTCATAGGAAGAATTTTTTTTATATATCCCTCTCTACTATTGAAAAAAATAATATCTATTTTTCCAGTAGAGTCTTCACATATAACTTTACTTGGTAAATTCCTTATTCGTGGAAAATTATATTTGCTCACTTTGACTTTTATTGTAGTAATTTTTCCGATCTCTAAATTATTTAAAGTTTGTAAATTTGTTCTATCTGTAAAGCCCTGAGGAAAATTCCATAACAAATCTGATATTTTTTCTATACCTTTTTTTTTTAGGAGTTTTTTTATCTTTATTCCTACACCATTGAGTGATGATACGTGTTGGTTTAAATAGTTAAGTATTTTTGATTGATTCATTAATTATAATATATAATAGATTTCAAAAAACTATGACAAATAAAGAAATCTTAAAGAAACAGATTACGTATATGTCTGAACATAGAGGCTTTAAGGAAATGGACTTGTTGTTGGGAAATTTCGTTAAAAAGTATATTGAAAAATTTAATATTAAAGAACTTTATGATTTAAGAGAATTGCTATTTATAGAAGATGAAGTTTTGTATAAATGGTATTTTAACAAACAGGCATCTTCTTCTATTATTCCAAGTACAAAAATTTCCATACTTCTTAAAGATTTTAAATTATAACTTGGCGGAGAGGGTGGGATTCGAACCCACGAAAGAGTTGCCCCTTTG
>CEUZ01514211.1_pt1 | contig 11537 bp, 11 predicted proteins | sample 361511 | NCBI WGS metagenome assembly CEUZ01 (sample SAMEA2622822, study PRJEB7988) | marine metagenome | biome: marine biome (ENVO:00000447); feature: surface water layer (ENVO:00002042); material: "saline water (ENVO:00002010), including plankton (ENVO:xxxxxxxx)" | depth 5 m
GCAGCAAGAGAGTTTTTGGTAAAAAAAAGAAACTGATTTATGGTAATAGTTTGATCAGTCTATTGGCCTTTCTATGCAATCTATCGTAATTCGATATATTATCATCTTTGATTAATAGACTGTCATCATTAATGAAATTAGTTTTGCTTAGCGCTTCTTTGAAAGGCTTTGCAATCGGATAGGCTATATATTCCCCCATAACTTTAAAAGATTTATCTAAAACTTTTACCATATTACTATTGCGAGATGCAGAGGAGCTTCCTCCCATAACAACCGATATAGCTTTTTTATTATCTCTAGATGCGTACGTTAATAAATTAAAACCGGATCTACTCGTGTACCCTGTTTTAATTCCCTTTGTTCCCCTGTAAGTAAATAGTAATTTGTTATGACTCGTATATTTTTTACCTTCATATTGGAATTCCTTCATAGAAAACACCTTAGATTCAATCGGGAAGTCTGATAAAATTCTAAGTCCTAGAATCGCCATGTCATAGGCTGTTGTTGTTTGAGAGTCATTATGTAGTCCCGATGCATTTTTAAAGGTTGTATGATACATACCTAATTCCTTAGCTTTATTAGTCATTCTTAATGCAAACTGTCTTTCTGAACCTGCAATATGCTCTGCAACGGCAGTTGCCACATCATTGGCAGATTTAACAGCAAGGGCTTTTATAGCGTTACTTACATTGATTGATTTACCGGGTAGTAGGCCTAATTTTGATGCTGGCTTCCTCGATGCATTTTCTGAAAAGGTAATCAGATCTGATTTCTGCAATCTCTTACTCTCGAGATCTTCAAAAATCAGATAAAGCGTCATCACTTTTGTCAATGAGGCTGGGTATCTTTTAGCAAAACCATTATTATTATGAATAATATCACCTGACTTTGCATCAAGTGTTAATGAGGCATATTTTGTATTAGCATAAACATTATTATTTAATATCAGGATGCAAATCTGAACTATTAATAGAAATATAAATGTTTTATAAAATATAGAAATCTTCATGGTAATATTTTAAGGTCTCATGATAACATAGCAATTAAATGGTTATATTTTTATTAAATTACTATTTTATTCCACAACATTATAATGATAATAATTGATTTTTATTAATTAATATCCAAATAATATAATAGATAAAATTTAAATGAGCTAGAATGACAAATACAAATCCAGAAAATAAAAATGAGACTCTTATAAGAGAGAAGCTTTCAAAGCCTAGTATGTATGAAGTCATTCTGATAAATGATGACTACACACCAATGGAATTTGTTGTAGATGTTCTGGTAAGGTATTTTTCAAAGACCAATGAACAGGCCAATGAAATTATGATTCATGTTCATCAGAATGGCAGCGGTCTTTGCGGCATATATCCCTTTGATATTGCTGAGACAAAAGTTATGCAAGTTATGAATTATTCAATTAAAAATGGCCATCCTCTACAATGTAAGATGGAAAAAAATAGGTAAGAAATGCCCACATTCTCAAAAGGACTTGAAAATTCATTGCATAAAGCGCTCTCAATTGCTCGTGAAAAAAAACATGAATTCTCTACGCTAGAACATCTATTGCTTGCAATTATAGACGATGATGAAGCCATGAATGTGTTTTCAGCATGTTCCATAGATATGATGGGCCTAAGAAGTGATTTGGAAGAATATCTCGAAAATGAACTTAGGCATATAGTTATTAAAGATTTAGATGATGTGAAGCCAACCACAAGTTTTCAAAGGGTGATTCAACGTGCAGTAATCCATGTTCAATCAACGGGGAAGGATGAAGTAACTAGCGCTAACGTTCTTGTGGCAATTTTTTCTGAAAGAGAAAGTCATGCGGTCTATTTTTTAAACAAAGTAAATCTATCGCGTTATGATGTTGTTAATTATTTAAGCCATGGCATTAAAATCAATCAAACTGATGTTAGGGATGATATAGATGATAAAAAAGAATTTGAATACAATGAGGATAAAAATATACCTAATATTTCCAAATATTGTATAAATCTAAATGAAAAGGCTAAAAGTGGAAAAATAGATCCGCTAATAGCAAGAGAAGATGAAGTAACAAGAATAACACAGATACTTTGCCGAAGAAAAAAGAATAATCCACTATTAGTAGGGGAACCTGGCGTTGGAAAAACGGCAATTATTGAAGGCTTGGCCTTAAATATTCATAAACAGAAAGTTCCAGATTTTTTAAAGGATGTTCAGATAATTCAATTAGACATTGGATTATTAATTGCGGGGACAAGATATAGAGGGGATTTTGAAGAAAGACTGAAGGATGTTTTAAAAGAAATTGAAGAGCTGCCAAAGGCAATAATGTTTATTGATGAAATACACACAATCATCGGCTCTGGAGCAACTTCGGGAGGCTCAATGGATGCAGCAAATCTTCTCAAGCCGACTCTTCAATCTGGTCAAATTAGATGTATTGGATCTACTACGTATCGCGAGTACACAAGGTACTTTGAAAAGGATAGAGCTCTTGTTAGAAGATTCCAAAAAATTGATATAACCGAACCTTCTCTGGAGAGTTGTATAAAGATAATTTCTGGATTAAAGCCATATTTTGAAGATTTTTATCAAATCCCATTTCATGATGATAGTATTAAAACTGCAGTTGAGCTGGCTTCAAGGTATATGCAAGACAAAAAGCTTCCAGATAAAGCTATTGATCTTATTGATGAAACGGGTGCGTCACAAATAATTCTATCAAAACAAAAGCGTGCAAAAGAGATTACATCAAAAGAAATAGAAAAAACACTATCAATGATAGCGCGAATCCCAGAAAAAAGTGTTACAAAGTCTGATAATTCCATATTAAAGAAACTAGAAAAAAATCTAAAGAATCAGGTATTTGGACAGAATCAGGCAGTTGAGAAATTGTCTTCATCTATAAAATCCTCAAGGGCTGGCTTACGAGAAGTAGAAAAACCCATAGGGTCATATTTATTTTCGGGTCCTACTGGCGTAGGGAAGACAGAATTAGCAAAACAATTATCATATGCTTTGTCTATAGAGTTAATCAGGTTTGATATGTCAGAGTATATGGAAAGACATTCGGTGTCTAAGTTAATTGGCGCTCCTCCTGGTTATGTGGGTTATGACCAAGGCGGCCTGCTAACAGATAGCATTGAGAAGAACCCTCATTGTGTACTTTTGTTAGATGAGATAGAAAAGGCTCATTACGATATATACAATATATTATTACAGGTTATGGACTATGGTTTTTTAACTGATCATAATGGTAAGAAAATTGATTTTAGGAATGTCATTATTATTATGACAACAAATGCTGGAGCGGAAGACTTAGCTAAAGAGGTTATAGGTTTTTCAGATGCTAAAATTGATGAAAATTATAATCAGGCAATCAATAGACTTTTTACTCCTGAATTTAGAAATCGACTAGATTCTATAATTCCATTTAACCCTCTGTCTGTTGAGATAATGAAACGTGTAGTGGATAAGTTTATAATTAAATTAGAATGTCAACTTGAAGAAAAGAATGTAGTATTTTCGATTTCAGATGAAGCCCATCAATGGCTAACAGAAAATGGTTCTGATCAGAAATATGGAGCGAGGCCCTTAGAAAGACTGATTGACGAAAAAATTAAAAAACCACTTGCGGATGAACTGCTCTTTGGGAAACTAAAGAATGGCGGTAGTGTGTATGCTGACGTTAAGAATAGAAAAAAATCATCTATCAAAGATTTTTGCTTAATAATAGAAGAGTTGATCGCCCCTAATCCCAAAACAAAAACAAAAGAAAAAACCTTGTCTTAATTTATAGATGCTTTGCAACTTCTAAAGCCTGTTTTTCTGGCGTATCGAGCGAGGTTGGCATTTCATTATTCTCTGCAAAATATGGCAATACATGAAAATGCGCATGAAAAACAACTTGCCCCGCAGCAGATTCGCAATTATGGACAATCTTTATTCCTGATGCATTGAAAGCTTTTATTTGAGCATTTGCAATTTTCTTAACCATTAGTATTAACTTATTTAGGCTGCTATTATCAATATCTAGGATATTCCGAACTTCTTTTCTAGGAATCACAAGCATGTGCCCTGGCTCTTGAGGAAAAGCATCCATAATAACAAGGATTTCTTCGTCAGTATATACTTTAGTTGAAGGCACTTCATTATTTATTATTTTCAAAAAGACATTATCAGCATCATATGCATCCATTAGTTATTCCTTTTTTTTAAATGGCTTAAGTTTAGTTAAAGAATGAATTTCATTATTAGTAAAATTGACTTCCTTTTCAATATATTCCTTCAATATATCATAAACTTGCTTATTTTTAAAAAAATGCGCAGAATATGTGACTATTGGTGCGTAACCCCTTGTTATTTTATGTGCCCCTCCGGCCCCAGCTTCAACGTAATCCATATTATGAGCAATTGCATATTCTATAGCCTGATAATAACATAATTCAAAATGAAGGAATTTAAAGTAATTGCTCGCACCCCAGTAACGCCCATATAGGGTTTTTTTATCTTTGAGGTGTAGGCTTGTTCCTATTATGTCATTATTATGCTTAGCGACTATTAAAAGGATATTGTTTGGGATTTTGTGGAGTATAGTTTTAAAGAAAGTATAATTTAAGTAAACATTGCCCCATTTTCTTTGATTTGTATCTATGTAATGCTGATAAAATACTTGCAAGATTTCTTCGCTAATATTTATACCCTCAATACACTCTGTCTTTATATTATTTTTATTTATATATTGCCTTTCTTTACTAATCATTTTTCTTTTTCTTGATGTTAAAGTTTCAAGGAAAGTGTCGAAATTTTTATAAGCATCATTCCTCCATATGTATTGCTTACTGATTCTCGGGATAAATCCCTTACCTACAAGAATTTGTCTATCATTTTCATCAATAAAATTAAAATGCGCACTTGATAAGTTATATATTTCTAATAATGATTTGATTTTATCAATTATTTTTTCTATCTCTAGATCTTTGTCAGCAATAAGTATTTTAGATGATCTTACGGGCGTGAAGGGAATTGCATGTAGTAATTTTGGGTAATATTGTAGTCCAATTTTATGATAAAAATCAGCCCAAGCGTGATCAAATACAAATTCTCCAAATGAATGGTATTTTAGGTATCCAGGAATAAAGATTTTAATTTTTTTCTGATGTCTTAGCATTAGGTGAAATGGAGCCCACCCAGTCTCTTCTGACGCACAACCAGATGTTTCAAGGGCTTTCAAAAAATCATAGCTTAGAAAAGGATTTTTATTTCCAAGTTTATTATATTCTGATTCATTAATATTTGATATTTTAGATATTACCTCAATCATAATATCGTATTGAGTAAATTAGCATTAATATATTTTAAATATTGCATCAGCTTCGACCAGTGAGCCAAGTGGGAGACTTTTTAGGCCAATAGTTGTCCTTGTATGATTTTGCGAAGTATTAAAAACTTCGTTTATAATATTTGAAGCAATATTTGAAATTAGTGCATGATCTTTAAAGTCATCTGGGGTGGCTATGTAAACAGTTAGTTTTACGCATAACTGTATCTTATTTATATCATAATTCACAGCTGAAAGAGCTTGAGAGATTAGATTTAAAGTGGCTACCTCCATTTGTTTGGATGCAACTTGCATAAATTCCTCGTCGGCACTTTCTGCATTAACTAATTTTCCATCTCTTATTGGAAGTTGGCCTGATATAAAAATAAGATTATCACTCATCAAAAATGGCGCATAGTTACCATTGGCTTTTGATGGTTCTGGAATTAAATACCCGTTATATGTTTTTCTCATTGTAACTTTTATAAATAATATTTATCAAAATTAATTTTATATTATAACATTCTAGATAGATAATATAGAAAATTTTCAATACTAAAAGAGTGTAAGTTGGAATGGATAATAATAGAAAAGTTTTAATTGTCGAAGATAATGAATTAAATATGAAGCTGTTCAAAGATATTCTTGAGTCAGAAGGTTGCACAGTAATTCAATGTTTTGATCCAATGTTCGCATTGGAGAGTATCTCGAAAGAAAAGCCTAATTTAATATTAATGGATATACAGCTTCCTAGGATATCAGGCTTTGACTTAATTCAGTGGATAAAAGGAGATGCAAATATTTCGCATATACCAATAATTGCAATAACTGCATTTGCCATGGAAGACGATAAAGAAAAAATTCTTTCACTTGGCTGTGATGGTTATATGTCTAAACCAATTTCTATGGATCCGTTTATTGAAAATGTGAACAAATTTCTTAAAAAGAGTAGCTGACCAAATTAAATATACAAGGTTTTTGGATATTATTTATCTTATACCTAATAAGTTAGTGTTTTTATTTTCTAGCAAAATCTCTTAGTTGTATGAAGTAAAAATATAAAATTTGTATTTTTTTTTGATTCTAAATAATGTATGATGTATAAGCTTTAATCGATACAACAGTTTCCCTACGGAGTTGCTCAGGTCCGCCGCATCTCCTGGGTCCGTGGGGTTTTGGTCGTTTTGTTGGTTTTCTTAATATGGCCTCCTCCAATTTTGGAAACCAACATACGGCTTTTTATCCAACATTAGACATTCCGCAGATTAGTTATCTGATCAACTAATTATTCTTTAGTTTAGTAATAGGATTTATTTTATTTTATTTTCTTTAAACTCGACGTGTTTTCGGGCAACTGGATCATATTTTTTTATGATGAGCTTATCTGTCATAGTGCGGTTATTTTTTTTTGTGACGTAGAAGTATCCAGTACCAGCAGTACTTTCTAACCTTATTTTTATATTTCCAGATTTAGCCATGATAATCCTTTTAAAAAATTATACTAAATAGATATAGAAAATCTATATTATGTCAATATTTCATTTATTTTTTTTATTTTTTATTTTCGATTAGTTCAATGGATATATCTAGGTCAAGATCTTCAATTTTAATATTTTTAGGAATAGAATAATTTTTTTTCTGGTACTTTAAGTAGGGACCGTATTTGCCCTCCATTAATACGATCTCATCATTTGTTTTTTTATGCTTGCCAATTAGTTGCATCGTTTTATTTGGAGATCTTTTATTTTTTTCGTCAATTAAGGATATTGCTCTATTAAGGCCTATTGTAAATAATTCTTCGTAGTCCTTTAGATTAACATATGTATTTTCATGTTTTATATAAGGCCCATATCGCCCGAGTGCGGATATAATTTCTTGATTTGTATCTGGGTTAACCCCAACAGTCCTAGGCAGAGAAATTAAGCTAATTGCCAGAGACTCCGTTATTTCATCAAGCGAGACACCTTTTGGGACAGAGGTTCTTTTCGGTGCGGCGTCGCTATCTTCTAATTCTAAATAGGGCCCATAACGGCCATTTTGTAATAAAATATTTTTTCCAGATATAGGATCGATGGCAATTATTTGATTAAGAACAACAGTTTTATTTTTTTCAGACAGGTTTCTTTGATATTTGCAATCAGGATAATTTGTACAGCCAACAAAAGAACCTTCTTTAAATGATAATAAAGTTAGTTTGCCATTTGAACAATCTGGACATGCCCTTGGGTCATCTAATTCTTGGTTGAATATGTATGGAGCAAGACTTTCATTTAAGACTTCTACTACCTCTTTTCTTGATACATCATTTATATTTGTTGTTGTGCTATCAAGATTGCTCCAAAAATTTTCTAATAAAGATAATCTCGAATAATCACCATTTGAAATATTATCTAATTTTTCTTCTAAATCTGCAGTAAAGTCATATTCTACATAATCTTTATAATAATTCTCAAGAAAAGCTGTCACTAGACGTCCATTGCTTGTAGGTTGAATTCTTCTTTGTTCCAGAGTAGTGTAGTTTCTCTCTGATAACTTGGATAAAATATTTGCATAAGTAGAAGGCCTTCCAATTCCAAGCTCTTCTAATGTTTTTATTAGTGATGCCGGATTATACCTTGGGGGTGGCTCAGTATTATGTTTTATATTTTCTGAACCATCAACCTCAAGGATTTCATTTTTATCAACCTTAATTGATTGATTTTGTTCAATCTGACCCGTTCCTAGATCATCAGCAGTATCTGTTTTTTCATCAATCATATCATCAAATACAGATAAGTAACCAGGAAACACCCTTGATTGGGTCGTCGTACGAAATGTATTTTCTATCCCCAATGTGTCAGTTGCGTTTATATCTATACTTATCCTCTGAAATTTGGCATTATTCATTTGGCTGGCAACTGTTCTTTTCCATATAAGATCATATAATTTAAATTGGTCATCATTTAAGACGCTTTTTAATTTTTCTGGTTCATTTGCAAAGGAAGTAGGGCGAATTGCCTCATGGGATTCTTGTGCATTTTTTGACTTTGTTTTATAAATATTCTTTTTTTCAGGTAATTGCTCTTGACCATATTTGTTTACAATAGTTTCCCTAATATTCCCAATAATATTATCATCTATTTGTACACCATCAGTACGCATATAAGTGATTAGACCACCATCAAGGCCTGCGCCATCTATCCCCTCGTAAAGCCTTTGGGCTATTTGCATAGTTATAGTTGGGTTTAAGCCTAGTTTTTTTGAGGCCTCCTGTTGTAAAGTTGAAGTGGTAAATGGAGGCTGTGGTCGTCTCTGTATATCCGTTTTCTTGATATCTACCACTTTATAAGTAGAGGATTTTAAGTTATTTATTATTGTTTGAGCCTCATTCTCAGATTGAATATCAAATTTACCAAGCTGTTTCCCCTCTCTTTTTATTAGTCTGCTAGAAAACATTGTGTTGTTTTTTGATTTAAATTTTGTATGAATAGTCCAATATTCCTGTGTTTTAAAATTTTCAATTTCAATCTCTCTCTGGCAAACAAGCCTTAATGCAACAGACTGGACTCTTCCAGCTGATTTGGCTCCTGGTAATTTTTTCCATAGTACGGGTGATATTGTAAAACCAATCAAATAATCTAAAGATAACCTTGCTTTATATGCTTCAACTAAATCAATATCTATATTACGAGGATTTTTAATTGCCTCTAAAATAGTATGTTTTGTTACCGCATTAAATGCAACCCTCTCGATAGCTTTATCTTTTATTATACCTTTTGATTTAAAGAGTTCATATAAGTGCCAAGATATTGCTTCACCTTCTCTATCTGGGTCAGTCGCTAATATAATTTTATCAGCAGTTTTTACTTCTTTATTTATTTCATTGATAGTTTTAGATCTAGAACTATTTATCTGCCATAACATTTCAAATTCGTTATCTGGCTTTATAGATCCGCTTTTGGGAGGAAGATCTCTCACATGCCCCATAGAGGCTAGTACCTTATATTCTTTTCCAAGGTATTTATTTATCGTTTTTGCTTTAGCAGGTGACTCAACTATTACAAGTATCATTTATATTTTATTCTCTTCGTTATTAAGAAGGCGTTTTATATTTTCCCTATGCCTATATATTAAAATAACAAACATGAAAAGGATAAATATCAAATTTTTTATTAAGCTATTTGATAAATCATTTGAAAATACAACAATTAGGTTTATTTGTTTATCCAAAAATTCTAGTGATATCATTAAAAGAGATACAGTAAATACACTAACTATACTTGCTAGAGAAGAATATTTCCATTTTAGAAAAACCAAAGCCCATACAATAGAAAAACTTATTAAGAAAAATACATTAAATACTGATATTATTCCTAAATAAGTTGCTACACCTTTACCTCCTTTAAAGTTTAACCATATTGGGTAGATATGCCCCACCAAGGCCAGGCAAGCAATAATTATTGCATGATCAGGCATTATTTGTAGCGCAATGAATGTGGGGATTGCCCCCTTTATAATATCAAGAAATAGAGTGGATATACCCAATTTTTTATTACTAGACCTCAGTACATTTGTGGCACCAATATTTCCAGAACCAATTTCTCTTATGTCTTTTTCTGTGAATAATTTTGTTACCACTAGTCCAAATGGAATAGAGCCGACGAAATAGGAAAAGACTGCTAATATAAAAAATAAGATCATTTTACAATAATATTATCCGGATTAAATATTTTTTGAATTATAAACTATTTCACCATTTACCATAGTGATAAAAACCTTACCTTGCATCTTTTGGTTTTCAAATGTTGTATTTTTACACTTTGATATAAGGTTGTCAGCTTTTAATATCCAGGGCTGATCTTTATTGAAAAGAATAAGGTCTGCAGGCTTCCCAACTTCCAATCTACCGCTTTCTAAATTAAGTATTTTTGCTGGATTATAGGTAAGTTTTTTCATTAATTTAGGGAGCGTGACATATCCCTGATGGTAAAGTGATAATGACGCAGATAGCAAAGTCTCAATACCAACTGCACCAAATGCCGCTTCACTAAAAGGCCTTCTTTTAGACTCTGTTCCTTGAGGATCATGGTTTGAGGTGATAACATCTATAGTATCACCATTGAGATCTTTGCATAAAATTTCACGATCTTTTTCATTACGCAGTGGGGGTTTGAGTTTAAAAAATGTCCTATAGGCGCCGATATCATTTTCATTTAAGATTAAATTATTGATTGATACGCCACATGAAAGGTTTGGTATATGCTCTTTGAAGGATTTTATAATATTTAAGGACTTTTCGGTTGAAATGCAGGCGGAATGGTATCTTGTTTTAGTTTCCTCAACCAACCTAAGCTCTCTTTCAAGTGCAATTGTCTCAGATATTTGGGGCATACCAGATAAACCAAGTCGCATCGATGTTTCACTTTCATTCATTACGCCCCCGTTATCAAGGTCGTTTATGCACTGTTGTATTATTAGGGCATCAAAATTTGCTGCATAGAGGAATGCATTTTTTAAAACTTGTGTATTTTTTATCTCATTGTAGGCATTTGAAAACCCGATAGCGCCGGCCCCTTGCAATAATCCAATTTCAGTCATTATTTCACCAAGGTTATTTTTTGTCAGTGCAGCAATAGGATGGATATTGATTTTTGATTTTTCTAGGGATTTCCTTTTGATGTAATCAACCAGTTCAACTTCATCTATGATGGGACTTGTATCAGGCCTACATGCTATTGTTGTAACGCCGGATTGCCTTGATATATTGCTTATGCTTTCTATTGACTCATTATGTTCATAACCAGGTTCGCCAGCAAAAACCCATAAATCTATTAAACCTGGCGAGAGTGTATGTTTTTTGCAGTCTATAATCTCGCTATTTTTAGAATTAATATCAATTTTTTTATTTCTGGATATATTTTCAATTATTCCATTTTTAACAAGCAAAGAACCAGAAAACTCTTTTTCATTTTCAGGATCTATTAAAGTTGCATTATTAAATATTATAATTTTTTCAGTCATTTGTTATTTCTACATAAAATTTCTAATATTGCCATTCTTGTTGCAACACCCATCTCAACTTGATCTTTGATTACACTGTGCACATTATCAGCTACTGCAGTATCAATCTCAACACCTCTATTCATCGGACCTGGGTGCATAACTATTGCATCTTTTTTTGCAAGAGATAATTTTTCTTCATCTAAGCCATAAAACTTAAAATATTCTCTCGAGGAAGATA
>CEUZ01015928.1_pt1 | contig 11533 bp, 15 predicted proteins | sample 361511 | NCBI WGS metagenome assembly CEUZ01 (sample SAMEA2622822, study PRJEB7988) | marine metagenome | biome: marine biome (ENVO:00000447); feature: surface water layer (ENVO:00002042); material: "saline water (ENVO:00002010), including plankton (ENVO:xxxxxxxx)" | depth 5 m
AATAACCATCCATTAATTTTAACTTCATTATCTCGAGAAGGAAAATATACGTTCTGCCATTTATCTAAATGATAATCTGTTGAGTTAAATTTTTCCCGTAAATCTCTTTTTTCTAATATTGAATATTCATGATAATCTTTTTTTGTACTCCAAGTATTTGGCTTAGAGCCTTCATGTAAACCACAAGTTGGATCTATTTTGAGAATACTATATGAAATATATAAACCTATACCTAAATAAAAAATAGGTATAAAAAATAATAATGACCCTAAAATAAAATAAATTTTTTTCATTTAATTAGGTTTGATTAAAGTCATTTCATAAAGGCGACTTGCTGTTCTTTTGAATTCTTTTGATAAACCTTTTATTTTGCACATTGATACAATCGGTTCTTCAGCGAGTAAAACAACTGAACATTTTTGTTCATATAACATATCTATCAAAATAATAAATCTTCTGCACTCATCTACTAAATCATGGTCAAATTGAGGAATATTTTCAATAAATAATAAAGAAAACTTTTTAGCAAGATTTTTATAATCACCATGCCCTAAATTCTCTGAACAAAGTGAGTCAAAATTAGTTAATGCTACATTTGCAGAATAATTTTTTAGTTTTATTAGCCTGTTATTGATTCTAATATTTTTAGAATTTAACATTGATTTATCTACAAACCTTTCAAATAATTTCTTAAACTCTTTTTGTGTGTCTTTATGAATTGGTGAAAAATAAGTTTTAGACTGATTTAATGTTATTCTTCTATAATCTATCGAGTTATCTAGTTTAATCATTTCAAATTTAGATAAAATCAAATCTATAAAAGGTAAAAAATCTCCTCTTTGTAACCCATTTAAATACAATTCTTTAGGATGGAAATTTGAAGAAACTAAAATGAATATATTATATTTATCAAAAAGCATAAAGATTTTTTTTACTATCAATGCATCAACAATATTAAAAATATGCAACTCATCAATAAAAAGAATTTTATTTTTTTTTGATATTTCTTTTACATAACTTTCTAACTTTTTTTCATTTTTATTTACTGAACTTATATTTTTATGAATATTATTCATAAGATGATTGAAATGAATTTTTTCACCAACTTTTGAAAATTGATAAAATAAATTTAATAAAAAAGTTTTACCTGTGCCTACTCCACCATATAAATATATACCTTTTTTAGACTTGCCTTTGTAAAATAATTTATTTTTATTTAACCAAATTTGATCAATTATTTCTAAAACTTTAATTTGTTTAATATCTTTTTTAATAAAATGATTTTCTACAAAACTATTATATTGATCTAAAATTGTAAATTTCATTTATTTGCCTAAAAACTTAGTTAATTTTAATAATATTTCTTTTTCTGTATCAGTAATCGTTCTTTCTTGTTTTTTTTTCTTTAACCTTTTGTATTCTAATAAAAGAAATTTTATACTTTCATTTATTTTTTTATTCATTTATTTTATAAATTATTGGCAATAAAGTAGAAAAAGTAATTATAATTATACTTATAATTGCTATAGTTAAAATGCCAAAACCCCAATCGATTAAATAGCCAAAAATTAATGGAGACAATGCAGTTGCCAAAACTCCACTAGCATGAAGCAATGCCTTAACTGTCCCTAAGCTCTCAACACCATATAATTCAGCCCATAACGCACCAATAAATGGTGTGGTAATTCCCATACTTAATCCATAAAATGACATATAAATAAAAAGGAAAAAATAATTTTCAAAAATTAAAAGAATTAAAATCGATATAAATAAAGGTATCAAGCTAGTTAAAACTGTTTTGCGAGTATTGAATTTATCAATTAACGGTCCTCCTAAAATTAGACCAACTATAGAAAAAATACCAAGAAGAATATAACTTGATCCAAGCATTTCAAGTGACCATCTTTTTTCAGTTATAATAAAGATTTGATGAAAAAAAAGGCCTGTACCAATAAAAGAATTTGAAATTGATAAAGGTAAATAAATATAAAATTTTTTATCTAATAGAACATCTCTGACTCTCCATTTTTTATTAATGGAATTTTTAAGTAATTTATTTTTTAGATTATTCTGTCTTACTTTTTGATTATTCAATATTATAAAAATTAATGGTATAAAAAAAAATACACTAATAGAAGCTATCAACCATACATATTGAAAATGCATTATATTTAATAATTTTACAACTAAAAGGGGGAGGATCATAACACCTGCCATGCCACCAAGTGTCGAGATTGAAATAGCTTTTCCTCTGTCAGACCCAAAATACCTAGCCATAGTAGTTTCACCTGCATGACTCATTGCTCCCTGTCCAAAAAAACGTAATGCAAAAATAATTAAAAATAAAAAAAATACACTATTATAAAATATAAACATACCTAAACATGCAAAAGACAAGCCCAAGGAAACAAAAAAAGAATAAGCTCTTAAATCAATAAAATCTATGAGCTTAGCAAAGAAAATAAGAATTAAAGAACTAAGAGTTGTAGCTAAAGCATATACTAAGCCAAACTCACCTGAAGAAAGATTATAGTGAGTTCTAATTTGTATATTAAATAAAGAAATAAAAAAGGTTTGCCCATAACTAGCAAAAAAAACGATTAGAAAACCATAAAAGAGAAGTTTTGGATCTAATAAAAAAAACTTTTTCATATAAATTTTAATTTAAAAAAATTTAATTTAATTTGTTTACTATTAATTACTTTTTTTAAGCCAAATTTATTATCTAAATATTTAAATTTTTGAGGTTTCGGTAAATTAATAGTTTTAAATTGCAAATTATCAAAACCAAAAAAAACTAGTTGATTAGTATTTTTATTACTCATCTATAACAATTTTAATATAGTTTAATAATCTTAACATTTTTTGTAAATCAATTCTTCCTGTGTTAACATTTCTTGGACTTGGATGGTAGCTTGCAATCATTTTTTTACCATCAGGTAAAATAAATTTTTTCCCATGTTTAAAGATAAAATTTTTATTACTTATATCAAAATTTAACTTATAATAATTAACGCAGGCATCAAAAGCAATTTTCCCTAACGGTACTATAGTATTAATATTTTTTAAATAAGTAATTTCTTTACTAAAAAAATTAAAGCAAGTTTTTAATTCATTAGATGTAGGTTTATCACCTGGAGGTACACAACGCAAAGCAGTTGTTAAGTATAAATTTTTTAACTTTAAACCATCATTTTTATTAATTGATGTTTGTTGATTGGCAAAGCCACTTTTAAAAAGAGATTTGAAAAGAAAATCTGCAGATTTGTCACCAGTAAAAACCCTTCCTGTTCTATTGCCCCCATGTGCAGCTGGTGCTAAGCCAACCATTAATACCTTAGCATGTTTATCTCCAAAACCTGTAATAGGTTTTCCCCAGTAATCTTCGTTAATATATTGTTTTCTTTTTTCTTTAGCAATTTGTTCTCTAAATTTAACAAGCCTGTTACATAGATTACACTTTATTATTGATTGGTTTAGTTTTGAAAGACTCATTTAATTTTCAAAACTTTAATCTAAAGGATATTTATCTTTATAGCTTTTTATCAAATTTGATTTTTGATTTTTTTTATTTAAAAAATAATTTTCAATTATTAGTATATCCAATTCAGTCCCCATAAAGCATTTAAATGCATCTAATGGGTTACATACTATAGGTTCTCCTCTTACATTAAAAGAGGTATTTACTAAAATTGGACATCCTGTTAATTCATTAAATTTTGATGGCAATGAACTACTAGCAAAATTAATACTAGAAAAGATTATGAATCTTAAAAATTAAACTAAATGTGTTTAAATTTATCAATAGCTTATGATAATTTTTTTGTGTAATGAATATAAAAAGGTCTTGTGGTGAAATGGATATCACACATGTCTTCGGAACATGGATTTGGGGTTCGAGTCCCTACAAGACCGCCAAAATAAATAGATAATGGAAAAGTATAAAAAAATATTTTGGATTTCTTCATATCCTAAAAGTGGAAATACATGGATAAGATTAATTCTATGTGGCTTATTTTTTAGTAAGGACGGACGTATAGAAAATTTAAATATTTTAGAAAACATTCCAAAATTAGATACTTATGACAATTTTAAATTTATAAAAAATATATCTATTAAAGATTACAATAAGATTTTTAAATCTAATCAATATGATGAAGGATCAACATCAACTTTAGCTAAATATTGGATAGAGTCTCAAAAAAAAATATCAGGTTTGTATCAAAATATTGGTTTTTTTAAAACTCATAATGCAAGACTTAAATTTAAAGAATATGATTATACTAATGAAATAACTACTTTGGGATTTATTTACGTATATAGAGATCCAAGAGATATTGCTATTTCTTATTCAAAACATTTAAATAAAGAAATTGAATCAACAATAAATTTTATGAAAAGCAATAATATTTTAGGAAATCAAAGTACAAAAAATAGAATGCCAGAATTTATATACAATTGGCAAGATCATTATAAATCATGGAAAAATTTTATAAAAGTACCATCTCTATTTATTAAGTATGAAAATTTAATATCAGACATAGAAAAAGAAATAAATAATATTATTTATTACTTTGATAAAAATCATAATATTTCAATTGAGAATAAAAATGAAAAAATTAAGAATATTATTAAAACAACAAAATTTAAAAATTTGCAAAAAATTGAAAAACAAAAAGGTTTTTTAGAAAAATCAAAATTTTCAGTTTTTTTTCGAAAAGGTAAATTTAAACAATGGCAAAATGAATTAAATTTAAATCAAATAAGCTTGATTGAAAAATCATTTAAACAAAAAATGATTGATTTAAAGTACTTAAAAAATTAATTTTGACCATAAACCTGATAAATATCATCATCAACTTTTGCATTAAAAGAAAGTGATCGTCTTTCACCTTCACTATAAAAAGGATTTACAGAATGATATAAATAATGAGGAAACAAATAAAAGTCTCCAACCTTAGGCTTTTTTGATAAATAACCACTGGACATAAATTGTTTTGAACCATGATGAAAATTGATACTTCCATGAGTATTTACTTTTTGGTCTTGAATTGTATCGCCAAAATTATTAGGAACTTTTAAATATCCAGCACCTGATATATGTCCCGAATGAAAGTGAATAGGATTATACTCATTTTTGAATTGTCTAACTACCCATGCACTTAACAATTCAAACTTATTAACTTCTTTATTTATAGAAAGTTTAATGTATGCTTTTGTACTTTGGAATAAAAAATCATATAAACTACCCTCAATAATTTCTTTAGGTAAGTTGATTTCTTGGGTAACCTGACCAACTAATTCAGGTCCAGCATCAAGTTCTTCAGCTTTAGTTTTATTATTAACCACCTGGGTATCTACAAAATTATTAATAATATCTATTAAATTTTTTGGCATAGTAACTATTCCTAATGAAGGACCAAAAGGTCTTACAATTTTCAAATAAGATTCAGTTTTCATAAAGATTTATATATCATTAAGGTATTCAGAATATTTTGAAATAATAATATTTGCAATTTGAACTGCATTAAGTGCTGCACCTTTTCTTAAATTATCAGACACAACCCATAGACTAAGACCGTTATCAATTGAATCATCATTTCTTATTCTACTAACATACACTTTGTCTTCTCCTGCAATTTCTACTGGTGTTACGTAACCTTCATCTTTTCTGTGATCAACTACTGATATACCTTCAGATTTAGACAAAATTTCTTTGGCATCTTTAGCATCTAATGGAGAGTCAAACTCAATATTTATGGCTTCAGAATGGCCAATAAAAACTGCTGTTCGTACACATGTAGCTGAAACTTTAATGCCTTCATCTAAAATTTTTTTTGTTTCATCAATCATTTTTTGCTCTTCATCAGTATTACCATTCTCTAAAAAAGCACCAATGTGTGGAATTGCATTAAATGCTATTTGTTTAGTAAATTTCTCTTTTTTTAATTCCTGATTTGCATAAACATTTTGAGTTTGATTAAATAACTCATCCATACCCGTCTTGCCAGCCCCTGATACAGCTTGATAAGTTGAAACAACAACTCTATTAATAATAGATTTTTCATGAAGTGGCTTTAAAGCAACTACCATTTGGATTGTTGAACAATTAGGATTTGAAATTATGTTTGTTCTATTTTCATCTTGAAAAAATTCTTCAAGATCATTTGAGTTTACCTCTGGAACTATCAAAGGTATATTTTTTTGCATTCGAAAATGTGAGGTGTTATCAATAACAATACAGCCTGCTTTTGCAGCTTTAGGCGCATACTCAGCAGAAACTTTACCTCCAGGAGAAAATAAGCTAATTTGAGCTTTTGAGAAATCAAATTCATCAAGATCTTCAACAATTATTTCTTTTTCTTTGAACTCAATTTTTTTTCCTTTAGATTTTGATGATGCTAGTAAATACAAATTATTAATAGGAAAATCTATTTGTTCTAAAATTTGAATTATTTCACTTCCTACTGCGCCCGTTGCACCTACTACTGCTACATTATATTTTTGATTCATTTAATTTCCTGATAAAATTTTAAGTTCTTCTATAACGGCATCACCCATTTCTTTAGTAGAAATGATTTTTTTTGCTCCTTCTTTTATATCTGAAGTTCTAAGACCCTTGAATAATACATTTTGAATTGCACTTTCAATTAATTGGCTGTCTTCCTTCATATCAAAACTGTATTTAAGCATCATTGCAAAGCTCATAATCATAGCGAGAGGATTAGCTTTAGATTGACCAGCTATATCAGGAGCACTACCATGAACTGGCTCATACATTGCTGCTCTAGTCCCATTTTCTTTTAATGGTCCGAGAGCTGCGGATGGAAGCATTCCAAGTGAACCTGTTAACATAGCAGCAGTATCACTTAATAAATCACCAAATAGATTGTCAGTAAGAATTACATCAAACTGTTTTGGATAACGTACAAGTTGCATTGCACAATTATCAGCCAAAATATGTTCTAATTCTACTGAACTGTATTCATTTTTATGTAAATCAGTTACTACATTCCTCCAAAATAAACCTGTTTCCATTACGTTAGATTTTTCGGCAGATGTAACTTTATTCCTTCTCAATTTTGCTAAGTCAAAAGCCACTCTTGATACCCTATTGATTTCAGATGTTGTGTAAATTTGTGTATCAATTGCTTTACTTTCTTTTTCACTAATTTTTGAAATTCCTCTTGGTTGACCAAAATAAACTCCACTAGTCAATTCTCTTATAATTAAAATATCTAACCCTTTTACTAAATCTAATTTCAATGAAGATGCTTCAGCTAAAGCATCTAAAACAACAGCAGGTCTTAAATTTGCAAACAAATCTAAATCTTTTCTTAATCTTAAAAGAGCTGCTTCAGGTCTTTTGTCTCTATCAACATTATCCCATTTAGAACCTCCAACTGCTCCAAATAATATAGCGTCTGAATCTAAAGCTAATTGCATGGTTTCATCACTTATGGAATCTCCTTCTTTGTCATATGCAACCCCGCCAACTAATCTTTCAGAAATATCGAATGATAAAGATTTAGTTTTTTCCATCCAATCAATTATTTTCAGAACTTCAGCCATCACTTCATTGCCAATGCCGTCACCTGGTAAAACAAGAATTTTTTTATTACTCATAGAACCTTAAACAATCCATGGTTGGATGTTATGAATTTTTTCTTCATAAATATCAATTTTATTATTTTTTTTAAGAGTGAGGCCAATATCATCAAGTCCTTCAATCAGACATTTTTTTCGAAATTGATCAATTTCAAATCTTATATTCTTTTCTTCTTGATAAATTATATTCTGATTTTCTAAATCTACAACTACCTCATTTCTGTTTTCTGCTTCTTTCATAAGCAAATCAACATTTGTTTGATCTAATTTAATGGGTAAAATCCCATTCTTAAAACAATTATTATAGAATATATCTGCAAAACTAGGAGCTATTATTGATTTAAAACCAAAATCTAGTAATGACCAGGGCGCATGCTCTCTGCTTGATCCACATCCAAAATTTGCACCTGCAATTAATATTTTTGAATTTTTATATGGATCCCAATTTAAAACAAAATCATTTTTTATATTACCTTGTATATCATATCTTAGTTCATGAAATAAATTTTTACCTAATCCAGATCTTTTAATAGTTTTAAGAAATTGTTTTGGTATGATCATATCAGTATCAACATTAATCATAGGTAAGGGGGCAGGAATGCTTTTTAAAGTTATAAAAGAATCCATTTTATAAATCCTCAACAGTAGAAAAAGACCCTTTAATAGCAGATGCTGCAGCTATTGCTGGACTCACAAGGTGTGTTCTTCCTTCTCTACCTTGTCTACCTTCAAAATTTCTATTTGAAGTTGAAGCACATCTCTCTTTTGGTTTTAATTGATCAGGGTTCATAGCTAAACACATTGAACAGCCTGGTTCTCTCCAATCAAAACCAGCATCAATAAAAATTTTATCTAAACCTTCATCTTCTGCTTGTTTTTTTACTAAACCAGAACCTGGAACAATCATTGAATCTACAGAAACTTTTTTACCTTCAACAACTTTAGCAACTTCACGTAAATCTTCTATTCTTCCATTTGTACATGAACCAATAAATACTTTATCAATTTTTATTTTTTGAATTTCTTGTTTAGGCTCTAATCCCATATATTCAAGTGAGCGTTCCATAGCTTTTTTTCTATTTACATTTTCTTCTTCACTTGGATTTGGAACTTTACCATTTATAGAAACCACATCTTGAGGGCTTGTACCCCATGTTATTTGTGGAGAGATATCTTCAGCATTAATTTCAATTTCTTTATCATACTTAGCTCCTTCATCAGAAGGGAGAGATTTCCAAAACTCTAGAGCTTTATCTAAATTTGCTCCAGAAGGCGCATATGGTCTTCCTTTAATATATTCAAAAGTTTTTTCGTCTGGAGCAATTAATCCTGCTCTTGCTCCAGCCTCAATACTCATATTACAAATTGTCATTCTACCTTCCATCGATAAGTTAGAAATTGCTTGCCCAGCATATTCAATAACATAACCTGTTCCACCAGCAGTTCCAATTTTACCTATTATATGAAGAATAATATCTTTAGCTGTTACACCTAAATTAAGTTTACCATTAACTACAATTCTCATGTTTTTTGCAGGTTTTTGAATTAAGGTTTGGGTTGCAAGTACATGCTCTACTTCGCTAGTTCCTATACCAAAAGCCAATGCTCCAAAAGCTCCGTGAGTTGCTGTGTGACTATCACCACAAACAATTGTCATTCCAGGTTGAGTAATGCCCTGCTCTGGTCCCACAATGTGAACTATGCCTTGCCTACTATCTAAAAGTGGAAAAAGAGTTATTTCAAAATCTTTACAATTTTTTTCAAGTGTCTCAACTTGAATTCTACTTTCTTTATTTTCAATTCCTTTTGACCTATCTGATGTAGGAACATTATGATCAGCAACAGCAAAAGTGCTTTCAGGCCTTCTAACTTTACGATTATTATTTCTTAATCCTTCAAAAGCCTGGGGGCTTGTTACCTCATGAACTAAATGTCTATCAATATAGATTAAACATGTTCCATCTTCTTGTTTATCAACAAGGTGTTTAGACCAAATTTTATCAAATAAAGTTTGTGGTTTATGATTTTGATTCATTGTCTGTGTTTTCTGCTTCGGAAACAGTAGACTCAGATTTTTTTTCTTCAGTTTTAATATCTGCTTGCTTTTCAACTGAGGCTTCTGCCTGATTTTCATTTGGTTTTTCTAAATTTTTTTCAGAAACTTCATCTTTAACTGAAGATTCTTTTGATAAATTCTCAGAATTATCTTGGGGTATATCTTCTAATTCATACTGGTCAATTTCAATACCTCTATCTTTATCTGCAATACGTGCATTTTTACCTGTTCGATCTCTTAAATAGTATAATTTAGATCTCTTAACATTGCCCTTACGAATAACTTCTATTTTATTAATTATTGGACTAAACAATGGAAAAACTCTTTCGACACCTTCACCATGTGACATTTTTCTAACAGTAAAGTTTGAATTAACTGAGTTGTTTTTTCTTGCAATACATACGCCTTCAAAAGCTTGCAGACGTGATTTGTCTCCTTCAGAAATTTTAACAGTTACTTTTAAAGTATCACCTGCACGAAATGCTGGTATGCGCTTTTTTGAGATTAATTTTTCTATTTGATTTTTTTCAAAAGTTTCCATTAAATTTGTCATTTTGTTTCCTTGTTTTTTTTAAGTAAATCCGGTCTTATACGTTTTGTTTTTTCTTCAGATTTTTTCTTTCTCCAATCCTTAATTTTTTCATGGTGTCCAGAAATTAATATTTCAGGCACTTCATGTTTTTTATTCTCAGAGTCCTCCCATATTTGAGGTCGAGTAAACTGAGGATACTCAAGTCTATTATTAGAAAAACTTTCTTCTAATAAACTTTTCGGCTGACCTAATACTCCAGGAATGAGACGAATACAACCTTCAACTAACACTTGAGCAGCAATCTCACCACCTGAAAGTATATAGTCACCTATTGAGATTTCTTCAAAATTTAGCACATCTATTGCTCTTTGATCAACACCTTCAAATCTACCGCAAAGTATGATTAATTCATCTAATTTAGCATATTCTCTTAATTTTCCTTGAGTTAGAGCTTTTCCTGATGCAGATAAATAAATCCTTCGACTATTACTATTTTCAACATTTTTAATTGATTTAAGGGCTTTTTCTACAACATCTGGTCTTATAATCATTCCTGGCCCCCCTCCAAATGGCTCATCATCAATGGTATTACGATTATCAATTCCAAAATTATGCAAATTAATAGTTTCTAGCGTAAACTTTTTATTTTTTAAAGCCTTGCCAATTAAAGAATAGTTAAGGCTACCAGGAAACATTTCAGGATAAGCTGTTATTATTTTAATATTTAACATTAAGTAATTATACCCTCTATTGGATCTACCATAATTTTTTGTTTTTTTATTTCTATAGAAACCAAATTTTCTTGATTCATTGGTATGTATATTTTTTTATTATTTTTTTTTACTTCTAATAAATCTCCAGCTCCAAAATTATCTACATTAATTACAATGCCAATTTGAATATTATTTTTTGAAAAAACTTGGCACCCTATCAAATCTCTAACATAATATTGATTTTTTTTTGTTTTTGGAAACTTATTTAGTTTGGTAAAAATTTTATTACCAGTTAAAATTTTAACTTCCTCAATATTATTGTAATTTTTAATTTTTGCTATTGTTTGATTATTTTTAGTTATTAGTTTTTCAAACTCCCATATATGGGTATAATCTTCGCTTACATAATATTTCATTCTTTTAAAAAAATCAAAAGATGAAGTTAAAATGTTAATCTTAATTTGACCTTTTAATCCAATTGGTCTTCCAAAAGTTCCTATATGAATTAGTTCTGTTTTTTTCAATTAATTCTCAGAAGTTTTATTTTAATTAGACTCTTTTGGAGCTTCACTTTTTTCTTTAGCTGCTGCTGGAGCTTCTTCTGCTTTAGCTGCTGCTGGAGCT
>CEUZ01077982.1_pt1 | contig 11533 bp, 12 predicted proteins | sample 361511 | NCBI WGS metagenome assembly CEUZ01 (sample SAMEA2622822, study PRJEB7988) | marine metagenome | biome: marine biome (ENVO:00000447); feature: surface water layer (ENVO:00002042); material: "saline water (ENVO:00002010), including plankton (ENVO:xxxxxxxx)" | depth 5 m
GCAGCTTCACTAATTTCTTTTTCTGTTCTTCGTTTTATAAATACTGGTTTTCCTCTCCATAAAACTGTTATCGCTTTTCCAGGTTCTATACTACTGACATCTACTTCTGTAGTAGATAAAGCCTTTACTGAAGCATCAGGATTCATTTGATCTACTAAAGGCCATACGGCGGCGCCTAATCCTACAGCTCCAATTGTATAGGTAGCTGTAAATAGAAAATCTCTTCTTTTTCGTTCAATTTTATTTGTCATATATTCGAAGCTATTTTTGTTACGTATTATATATTATTTATTAATTGAAATTTATATAATTTTGCTAGGGTCAGAATGACACACAAATTAAGACATAAACAAAACAATGTTTAACATCGCTCTATATCAACCAGACATACCCCAAAATACAGCTGCGATAATTCGTTTGTGTGCATGCTTTAACGCAACTTTGGAAATAATTGAACCTTGCGGTTTTCAACTTGATGATAAAAGACTAAAAAGAGTTGCAATGGACTACCTAGAAAAAAGCAAAATAGTTGTCTATAGATCTTATGAAAATTTTTTAGAAAAAAAAAGAGGAACAAGAATTATTTTAATGACCACAAAAGCAAAAAAAAAATATAATAATTTTAGATTTAAAAGTAAAGATACGCTTCTTTTTGGTAGAGAAAGTCAAGGTGTACCAAAAGTGGTACATAATAAATCTCATGAAAGATTAAAAATACCACTAAAAAAAAATTCAAGATCTCTAAACATAGGAATGGCAGTTGCCATAACTTTGTCAGAAGCCTTAAGGCAAAATTCTTAACTTATGAAAGTAAAAGAAAAACAAAAATTAGCTAAAGAATGGTTTATTAAATTACAAAATATCATTTGTAATAAGGTGGAAAAATTAGAAAAAGAATATGGTTCAAAAAAAAAATTTAAAAGAAACAAATGGAAGCATGGAGAATTTAGAACTATACAAGGAAAAGTAGTTGAAAAAGGAGGAGTTGCTTTTTCAAATGTTATAGGCAAGTTTTCTAAAGAGTTTGCAAAAAAAATTCCTGGAACAAAAAAAGACACTAGTTTTTGGTCTTCAGGTATTTCTGTAGTGCTTCATCCAAAAAATCCCAAAATACCAGCTATGCACTTTAACACTAGATTCATTTGCACAACAAAGAATTGGTTTGGTGGTGGTATGGATGTAACTCCCAATCTCGTTGATAAAAAAGAAAAAGAACACTTTCATAAAACTTTAAAAAGTATGTGCAATCTTCATAACAGAAAATATTATCCCAAATATAAAAAATGGTGCGATAGATATTTCTATTTAGCGCATAGAGGAGAGCCGCGTGGTATTGGTGGCATCTTCTTCGATTATAAAATGGATAATTGGGAAAAGGATTTTTTGTTTATTAAGGATGTGGGGATCACTTTTGCATACTTAGTTGAAAAAATTATAAGAAAAAAAATGTTTACAAAATGGTCAAAAAAAGAGAAAAAAATTCAGCAACTAAAAAGAGGAAGGTACGTTGAGTTTAATTTGCTGTATGATAGAGGTACAAAATTTGGGTTAAACAGTGGAGGTAATCCTGAAGCAATATTAATGTCGATGCCACCATCTGCTGACTGGGATTAATTTATGGAAAAAGAACCAATAACTTCGCAAGGTCTTGAAAAAATAAAAAAAGAATTGCAAGAATTAAAAAATATTAGGCGACCTAAAATAATTGCCGCAATAGCTGAAGCCAGAGCTCATGGTGATTTGAAAGAAAATGCAGAATACCATGCTGCAAAAGAAGAGCAAGCAAACATCGAAGGTAGAATAATTAAAATAAACGACTTAATTGCAAGGGCGAACGTTGTTGATGTAACAAAATTAGAAAAAAAAGATAATGTTATCTTTGGTTCAACAGTTAGTTTGATAGATTTAGAAAATAATAAGAAAATAACTTACAAAATAGTTGGGGAAGATGAGGCTGATGTAAAAAAAAACTTTATTTATTTTAAGTCACCTATCGGAAAAGCTTTAATAGGAAAGAATAAAAAAGATTTTATAACGGTGACAACTCCGTCAGGGGAGAAAAATTTTGAAATATTAGAAGTAAAATATATTTAATTTTCATTAGTTTTTCCTAAAGATTTTGTAATTAATTTTTTATCTATAATAAAATTGTTTTCTATCCATTTTTCTTCTAGCGATTTAAGTTTTTTACCAAGCTCCTGTCCGGTCTTATATCCATATTTTTTTAAATAATCTCCAGAAATAGGGAATTTTGGAATTTTACAAGAATTTACATAGTCAATTAAATTTTCAATTTCCTGTGTCTCTATTTTATGATTTGCACATACTGAGAAAAGCAGCAAATCAATTACAGAATCTTTGTTTGTAAAATAAATTAATTTCCTAATATTTTCTGTTGAAAAAAATTTTTTACTTTTAAAATTTTCGAAATTTTCTGAAATATTTTTTAGCCTATTTTTTATACTGTTAGATGTTTTGTATTTATGACAAAAATATTCATAATCATTCGATTCATCAATAATTAATAATGCTAAAATTAAACAGTGGTCATATTTTTCATATAATTTTTTATTTAAAGATTTGATTACTTTTAATTTTTTATAATATTTAAATTGAGGAAATATATTTTGAATAATTTCTCTTGATGTTCTGTCAGAGAATAAATTATATACTTGTTTAACTTTTAAAATTTTTTTCAGTTCATCAAATATTCTTTCATTAGATATTTTATTCAATCCATTAATATGTTTTTTTATTGATTTAATTACGTGTTCGTCATGGTCTGTTTTGCTATATTGTAAAAAGAATCTAAAGTATCGCAAAATACGTAAATAATCTTCCTGTATTCTTTCTTCCGCGGATCCTATAAATTTAACTATTCCATTTTTCAAATCTAATAGTCCGTTTAATGGATCAAAAATCCTTCCCTGTATATCTGCATATATTGCGTTTATTGTAAAATCTCTCCTGAAAGAATCTTGCTCCCAATTTGATGTAAATTTAATATTTGCATGTCTACCGTCTGTTGAAATGTCCTTTCTTAAGGTTGTTATTTCAAAATTTTTTTTATTTAAGATTGCTGTCACAGTTCCATGAGAAATTCCTGTGTCAAAAACCTTTATGTCTGCTTGAATTAATTTTTCCTTAACTTCGTTGGGCTCAAGGGATGTTGCTAAATCAATATCGTCAACGTTTTCTCCGCATACTGCTTTCCTAACACACCCTCCAACAAATCTTACTAAACTTTCTTTTCCTGTCTCATTCAGTTTGCTAAAAATTATTTGTGCTTCCTTTATATTTTCTAGAGATTTGGTGGTTTTGTATGATCCAAATTTTTTATAAAGAAAACGATCGATATTTAAAATAATATTTTTTACTTTTTTTATCATCTTTTGGTTGGGGCGCTAGGATTCGAACCTAGGATGGTGGTACCAAAAACCACTGCCTTACCGCTTGGCTACGCCCCAATTTATGTGTGAGATATATCACAAATGATTTACTTTATATAGTTTTTGCTACAGCACACCAGTATCTTCGATATTTTAATTTCATCAACTTTTGAGCATTAATTGCATTTTTCATATTAGAAAATATTCCAATGCAAGCAGAGCCTGAGCCTGTAATTCTTGAAAAATAGCAGCCTTTTTTCGATTTAATTTCATCAATAATTTTTTTAATTTTCGGATAAATTTGAATTGTAGTTTTTTCTAAATCGTTACCTTCCCTTTTTAAAAAATTTATTAATTTTCTTTTGTTTCCTACACAAAATGAAGATACGGGTATTCTAGAGCTTAATTTTCTATTCTTTTCATATATTTTCTTGGTTGAGCAAATAAAATTTGGAAAAACTATTAATATATTTAATTTGAACTTTTTATTAAATCTTAACATTTCATTACTTTTTCCCGTTAAAAAAGTATTTTTTCTTTCTAAATTAATAGGTACATCAAAACCAATATGGCTTCCTAATTGTATTAATTTTTCTTTATTTAATCTTAATCTCATTTTTAAGTTTAAAAAATTTAATAAATCTGCAGCGTTAGAAGAACCACCACCCAAACCAGATCCATGTGGAATATTTTTTTTGATATTTATTTTAAAAGTTTGGTTATTTAATAACTTTTTTTTTCTAAGTAAATTTAACACCTTAATTACAGTATTTGATTTTTTATTGATCCCTGTTTTAAACTGGCCTGAAAAATCTATCTTGTCTTTTGTATTTTTAATTTTAGATATAGTTATTATATCATATACGTTACCAAAAGTTATTAATGATAATATATTATGATATCCACTATTCAGTTTTTTAATAACTCTCAATGATAGATTTATTTTACAGTAAGATTTTATTTTAAATTTTTTCACTTAATTAATTATAGTTTTTTGCTAATACCAAAAATTAATTTTTTTTTTATAATTTCTTTCAATTTTTTTTCTGTATTCTTCATTTTTAAAACATTACCCCAAACATATCTGGCTTGAATATTTTTATTTTGCATCCATAAAGCATCTCCATAATGATCATTAATAATTGGATCTAATGGCATAAGCTCTACAGCTCTTTGTAAAAAAAATTCAGCTTCGTCATAATTTTTTTTTGCAAAATAAACCCAGCCAAGAGAGTCTATTATATATCCGTCATCTTTTCTTAGTTCGTTAGCCTTCTTTAACATTTCTAATCCTTCATCTAAATTCACCCCTTGATCTACCCAGGAGTATGCTAAGTAATTAAGTACATGTGCCTGATCGGGTAAGATGCTTAATGATTCAACCAAATCCTTTTCTGCTTTTTCCCAATCACCTAATCTTTCATAGCTAGTTCCTCTTCTTTCTAAAATCTTCGGAATTAAAGAATTTTCTTTATTTATTTTTTTTAAAGCTAAAGAATAATATTCAATAGATTCTTTATAATATTCGTTATCTTTATAGAAATTTGCTAATTCAAAATAATGTTCAAAATTTTTATTTGGTAATAATTCAAAATCTTTTTGTAAGCTTTGAACTGAATATTTTTTTCCTTTTTCTTCAATTGAAATCGCTGCCACGCTCTTGGATGCATACCAAGAATATACAGAACCTATAGGTCTAAGAGATTGGTATATTTTTTTTGATTCCAGATTTTTATTTTTGTAATAAAGATTTTCAGCTAAAAGAGCTTTGTTTGTTGAAAAATTTTTATTTAGAAAAAGAGAAATTTTTAAATAAAAATTTGACAATTTATAATCTTCTTCACTTGAGTAAAGATTTGCTATAACATAAAAAAACTCTGCCAATGAATCTTCTGGATTCTTGCAACTAAAAAAATCAATTATTTTTTCACTTTTTTTATTTAAAAGAAAAACTTCTGTCTGCTTTATTAGTAAATTTGAACTATATTCTTCTCTTGCATTCTGCATTATTTTTTTAGCTTCTGTTATTTTATTTTTAGATAATAAATAATTTATTAAAAAAAAATTATACCTAGAAAAATTATAATTTTCATTTTTAATTAATTTTTGAAAATTTTTTTCTGTATCAGTGCTATCAAAAAAGCATTTTAAAAAAACTTCTTGTGTTGTTTTTAGATGATAATATGGACTTGGAATTTTTTCGAGATATTTAAAGCTTTCCTCTTTATTATTTTCAGATGCTTTAATCCACGCTATCAATACATTGCCTATGAAATCATCAAAAATAAGGTTATATCTTGAAATTTGATTCAATCTTTTAAAATATTTTTCTGCATTTATATAATCTTTTTTTATAAAAGAATTTAGTCCGAGCAAAAGATCAGTTTCAAAAAAAAACTCATCTTCCTTCCACACATTTTTTGAGAAAGCAAAAGCATTATCGAATTTTTCAAGAAAAACGAGTGACCTTATAAATTCAACGTTAAATTGTGAATGAATATTTTTTATGCGCTCAGCTTTTTTCAAATATTTAAAAGCCTTGTTATTATGATCATGATTTGCAGAAATTATTCCAGAAAAATAATTTGAAATATTTTCTCGAGTATATTGAATTTTTGCTTCTTTTGCCGAAACTTCAGCTGTGATAAATGATATAGTTAACAAAAAAAATATAATATAATTTTTTTTAAGTAAAAATTTCATATAATATACTTTATAAATGAAAATAAGTTTAAATCAAAAGTTAATTAGCCTAGTTGAATATTACAATTTGATAGATGCAGATTTTTTAATTAGTAACAAACCGATAAAAAGAACAATGAACAATAACAAAAACTTTTTTGCTGGAACAAAATTAGAGAAACTCAATAAATTAAAAAAGAAAATACAGCTAATCAAAAATTGTGATTTAAAAAAAAATGCAACTAACTTAGTTTTTGGCGATGGTAATATTAATTCTAAAATAATGATTATAGGTGAAGGCCCTGGGGCTAATGAAGATGCAGAGGGAAAACCTTTTGTTGGTCGTGCGGGTAAATTATTGGACAAAATGCTAGCTTCAATTCATCTGGATAGAAAAAAGGTTTATATTTCAAATGTAGTAAACTACAGACCCCCAGCCAATAGAAAACCAACTGAAGTTGAGATAGAAAGGTATTTGCCTTATTTAATAAGTCATATTGAAATTATTAATCCAAAAATTTTACTATTATTGGGGAGCACAGCCTTAAATTCTTTAATTGGAAATGAAACTGTTATTTCTAAAGCTAGAGGAAAATGGCTTCAAAAAGAAATAGGTGTGTCTAAACCTTGGATTATAGCTTCATTTCATCCAGCTTTTTTGATGAGGCAACCTGAACAGAAAAAATTAGCTTGGATAGACCTAAAAATGATTAGGGATAAATCTAAAATTTTAAAGATATAAAAACATTGCTTAAAATCAATAAAATAGCAGGTGTTGATGAAGTGGGACGAGGGTGTTTAGCTGGACCTGTTTTTGCTGCTGCTGTAATTTTAAATAGCAAAATTAATATAAAAGGTATTAAAGATTCTAAAAAAATTCCTTTTAAAAAAAGAATTTTAATTTCAAAATATATCAAAAAAAATTCTGTTTATGCTATTGCATCAGCAAGTGTTGAGGAAATAAACAAAAAAAATATTTTAAATGCTTCCCTTTTATCAATGAAGAGAGCTTTAAAAAAACTAAAAAATAAGCCTTCAGTAGCTTATATAGATGGCCCTTTCGCTCCCAAAAATATAAATATGAAATGTAAGACTTTTGTAAAAGGAGATGAAAAAATTATCTGTATAGCAGCAGCTTCGATTATTGCTAAAGCGACAAGAGATTTGTTTATGATTAAATTAGCTAAAAAATATCCAAAATATAGTTGGAATAAAAATTTCGGGTATGGGACAGCTGATCATATGCGAGGGCTAAAAAAATATGGAATAACAAAACATCATAGAAAAAAATTCGGTCCAGTACACAAGATCTTGATGCGTAAAACACGTGAAACACTATAGTACTTATTTTTTTCAAACCAACATTTGACTGATTTATTAATTTAGAGTCTAATTCAACGTAAAGTTGAATCTAAATATGTCTAAATTTATAAATAAAATTATTAACGGGAATTCGTTAGAAGTATTAAAAAAAATTCCAAACAAAACTTTTGATTTAGTTTTTGCCGACCCACCTTATAATTTACAAATTGGAGAAAAACTTAAAAGACCTGATGATAGTAAAGTAGAAGGCGTTAATGATAAGTGGGATCAATTTAAAAGTTTTAACGAATATGATTTTTTTTGCAAAAAGTGGTTGTCTGAGTGCAAAAGAGTTTTAAAAGATAATGGATCAATTTGGGTAATTGGATCTTACCATAATATTTTTCGAATAGGCTACCATATGCAAAACTTAGATTATTGGATATTAAACGATGTTATATGGAAAAAAAATAATCCAATGCCAAACTTTAAAGGTACAAGATTTACTAATGCACACGAAACGCTAATTTGGGCTTCTAAAAACAAAAAATCAAAATATACATTTAATTATAATTCTCTTAAGTGTCTAAACGACGATTTACAAATGAGATCTGACTGGACTTTACCTATTTGTAGCGGAAGCGAGAGAATCAAAAAAAACGGAAAAAAAATTCATTCAACTCAAAAACCAGAATCGTTATTGCATAGAGTCTTGTTGGCTTCAACAAACAAGGGTGACTTTATTTTTGATCCTTTTTTGGGAACAGGAACAACAGTGGCGGTTGCCAAAAAAATGGGAAGAAACTATTTCGGAATTGAGAAAGAAAAAAAATACTTTAAAGAAGCAGAAAAAAGATTAAACAAAACAGTGGAGATAGAAGATCATTATCTTGATACTATTAAGAATAATAAATCTAAACCTAGAATACCATTTGGGTCCTTGGTTGAGCTGGGAATTGTTAAACCTGGAATGAATATTTTTGATCAAAAGAAAAAAATAAACGCAAAAATAATGGCTGATGGAAGTATAAAACATCAAAATTCTGAAGGCTCTATTCACAAAGTGGCAGCTAAAATAATGGGAACAGAAAGTTACAATGGCTGGACCTATTGGTATTGCAACATTGATGGCTCTGAAGTCCCTATTGATAATTTGAGACAAAAGCTTATTTCAAAAAATATATAAAGCACGATTGCAATCTACACTTTAGTTATAAACTACAGATATAGTTTTAAAAATTTTTTTTGTAAAGGATGGAATAAATTCACTGTTTGGTCGATCAATATAATACCAAGTATATTTTTTTGGTTTATTTTTTGTAAACTTATAAAATAAATTTATATTCATCTTAATATTAGAGATGCTTTTTTTGTAATTACATAAATAAATCCAACCATTTTTTTTTAATTTATTTGATTTTGCTATTTTAGTTTTTGGAATTCTAAAGTTGCTCAAAAAACTCAGATTTTTATTTTTTGTTAAAGCAATCTCTTTCCTTTTTTCTTTTAAATAGCAGTAAATGTTATATTTTTTTTCTTTTTTATTTCGTTTTTTTCTTTTTAAAGTGAACGTTTTTCTCATAAAAAATTGGCAATTTTTTTTTAATACACATTCATTACACTGGGGATTGCTAGGTTTACAAATAATTGCTCCAAATTCCATTAATGCTTCTGCCAAGTCCCCATTTCTGTATGTAAAAAATTTCTCATAAATAATTTTTTTTACTCTTTCTTTATTTTTTTTTAAATTGACTTTAAAAAGTCTTAGAAAAACTCTGCTTATATTACCGTCAAATGGAATCCGAGGCTGATTATAAACTAAAGTAAGCAAAGCATTGGCTGTATATTCTCCTACACCAGGTAATTTTTTAATTTCTTCAAATTCCTCTGGCAGTTTACTATTATATTTTTTAACCAAAATTTTTGAAGTTTCGTGTAAATTTCTTGCTCTTCTATAATAGCCTAAGCCTTCCCAAAGCTTCAGGATTTCTCTGCTATTTTTAGAAGATAAAATCTTTAAATTTGGAATTTTTTTAATAAATTTTTTAAAATATGGAATTACAGTTTTAACTTGCGTTTGTTGAAGCATAAACTCACTTAAAATTCTATAATATTGATTTTTTTTGGACTTTTGTCTTATTCTCCACGGGAGTTTACGTTTATTATTATCGTACCATGAGAGAATTTTTTTTGATAAATTATTAGTATTTATATGCATTACAAAAGAAATAATAAAGAAAGCAAAACATACGTTCAAGGTTTAAGGTCATTTGGTAATACGTTACCACGTGGCATTAAGGGTATATTAAAAAAAAATGGGTATAATTATTCTGAAATAATCAGTAAATGGAATATTTTGGTAGGAAAAAATATTTCTAGTTATTGCTACCCAAAATCAATTAAAATGACGAGGGGAAATGATAATGGGATTTTAATAGTATCAGTTGAAAGGGGAAATGAAATAAACATAGAATATTCAAAAAATGAAATTATTAATAAAATCAACAGTTACTTTGGTTATAGATTAATAAATGAAATAAGATTACAAACTTTTAATACGTCAATAAAAAAAAAGGATCGTGAAAAATTATTAAGTCAATCCTCAAAAAAATTTAAGAAAAAAATAGATGAAATTAAAAACAAAAGTATAAGAGAATCGCTCTCTCAACTATTAGATGTAGCAAAAAAATGACAAAAATTAATTTATATATTAAAAAGATTTTTTTAATAAAAGTTATTTTATTTTATTTAATTTTATCTTTAAAATCTTATGCTGGTAATGATAGCTTAGTTGTCCTAGGACCAGATCAAGCAGAAGTCAAAATTAAAATTTTTTCATCTTTAACTTGTCCTCATTGTGCTAATTTTCACATCAATGTGGTTTCTAAAATTAAAAAAGATTATATAGATTCAGGAAAGGTACAGTTGATTTTTATTGATTTTCCTTTAGATCAAATTGCATTTAATGCTTCAAAATTACTTCATTGTTTAGATAAAAAAAAACAATTAGAGTTTTTAGATATTATTTACGAAACACAAAATAAATGGACGGTAGGCTCTGACTTAAACGATATAAATATAAACTTAAAAAAAATTGTTAAGAATTTGGGGATAAGTTCTTCTCAATTTGATAAGTGTTTAATCGATGAAGCTATTAGTGATAAAATTCTGAATGGTAGAATAAATGCTAATAAAAAATATTCGATAGAATCTACTCCTACGATCGTAATTAACGAGAAAAAACTTAAAGGTTCTGTTAGTTTTAAAGATATTAAAAAAAAAATAGAGAAACTTATTTAGTAAATGAAATTTAAAAAACTTGATTTGGTTGGTTTTAAGTCTTTTGTTGATAAAACTTCAATTTTTATTGAACGTGGCCTGACTGGAATAGTGGGTCCAAACGGCTGTGGAAAATCAAATATAGTAGAAGCTATAAGGTGGTGCATGGGTGAAACTTCTGCAAAAAGTATGCGAGGATCAGGTATGGAAGATGTGATATTTTCTGGAACGGCGAATAAAGCTTCAAAAAATATTGCTGAAGTTTCTTTAACTTTAGATAATTCTCAAAAAGATGGGCCAACTCAATTTAAAGAACTGGATATAATAAATGTCAAAAGGAGAATAGAAAAAGACAAGGGTTCAAGATATTTCATAAATGACAAAGAAATGAGAGCTAGAGATGTGCAAACTCTTTTTGCTGATTTGTCTACAGGCGCCCACTCACCTTCAATGATAAGCCAAGGAAAAATAGGTGCCTTAGTAACAGCAAAACCAACGGATAGAAGAGCTATCTTGGAAGAGGCCGCTGGAATTTCTGGTATTCATGTTCGACGACATGAATCTGAATTGAGACTAAATTCTGCTGAAAATAATTTAAAAAAAGCAGACGATCTAAGAAGACAACAAGAAAAACAATTAGAAAATTTAAAAAAACAAGCTGTAGAAGCTTCAAAATATAGATCAATTTCAGAAGAAATAAAAAAAATTGAAGCAGGTTTATATTACATAAAATTAATTGAAATTGGAAAAGCAATAGATTCAACTAAAAATATTACAAGTGGGTCAGATAATGAAATTAATAATTTAAAGACAGTAATAAATGAAAAAAATAGCCTTTTAGAAAAAGCTAATTTAGAATTAAAACCTTTAAGAGATAAAAA
>CEUZ01292030.1_pt1 | contig 11531 bp, 15 predicted proteins | sample 361511 | NCBI WGS metagenome assembly CEUZ01 (sample SAMEA2622822, study PRJEB7988) | marine metagenome | biome: marine biome (ENVO:00000447); feature: surface water layer (ENVO:00002042); material: "saline water (ENVO:00002010), including plankton (ENVO:xxxxxxxx)" | depth 5 m
TGACTTATATGGCGATGACGATGAAGTTGATAGATATATTGATAAAATGGAATTAGAAAAAGAAGTAAAAGATATTTTAAAAGAACTAATAGATGATAGATTATTAAGTATAGATTGGCATGATGTCGTAATGTCTTTTTATTCTGAAACCAATAAAAAAAATATTAATTTTTTTAAAGATTTTATGATTGAATTTGGAAAAAAATTACACCAAAAAAATAAAACAGAATATAATCCTATTAAAGTTGAAAAAATTAAACAAAAAATAATAATTGAATATTTTTTAAGATTAGATGAATTAAAAGAATTATATTATTAATAATAAATTAAATTATACTATATTATATATTAATGAATAATTATTTTATTCGTAAAATATCATCTAATAAAAATAAAAAATATACTCATAAATATTATGATAAAAATAATAATCTAATTACTTATAATTCTATTAAAAAATATTTAGAAGGTTTTTATGTTCCACCAGCTTATGATGATGTTGAAATTAATATGAACAAAAAAGCAAAAGTATTAGCAATTGGATTTGATGATAAAAATAGACCTCAATATATTTATAATAAAACATTTGTTATAAAACAAAGTAAAAAGAAATTTGAGAAATTAATAGAATTTGGTTATAATTATAAAAAAATTTACAATAAAATTAATAAAGATTTAAGTTCAAGAAAAGATACAAAAGAAAAAGAGATAGCTACTATTTTAAAAATTATAATAGATTGTAATTTTAGAATTGGGAATGATAAATATACTAAAGATAATAATTCATATGGTGTAAGTACATTAGAAAAAAAACATATAATAGATAAAAATGGTAAAATAATTATCAATTTTATAGGTAAAAAGGGGGTTGAGAATGAATGTATAGTAAAAGATAAAAAAGTAATTAAAAGTTTAAAAAAAAAGAAAAAATCAAAAAATAAAAGAATATTTTCATATAAAAAAAATAATAGAAATTTTAATATTCAATCTAAAGATGTTAATAAATATTTAAAAGATTTAGGAGATTTTACTACTAAAAATTTTAGAACTTGGAATGCTAATTTAGAATTAATTAAAGAATTAATTTATTCAGAAGATGATTCAAATAATATAATGAAAGAATGTATTAAAAATGTTGCGTTTAAATTACATCACACTTCATCTATTTGTAAAAAAAATTATTTAGATCCTAAATTAATAGAATTTTATAATAATTATCCAGATGAATTTATCGAATATTTTTATGCTCCCCGAACAAAAAATATTGATATAGTAATATCTACAAAATTAACTGAATTTTTAGAAGATAATTATTAATTAATACGGTGTTTTTAATCATACATATTTGAAATACTATTATCATCCATTATATTGCTTTCATTTTTAAGTTCATTTAGTTCATTTATATCATTCATTTCGATATTATAATCATTCATTTCAGATGGAAATATTTTAGTATAATTTACCATCTTTTTTATATCACAATTATCAAAATTCTGCATTAGATGTTTAATAATTGTATCCAATTCTGATAGATAATTATTTATAACTGATTTATTATTTTTAAGAGATTCAACAGAGTCATCATCTTTCATTTGTTCATCATATTTTTTATATGGTAGATTTATATTTTCAGTATCATATTCTTTTAGTGTTACAAATAAATTATGTTGTATCGTAATTTCTTTACACAACTCTGATATTTCTTTTTTCAGTTTTTGTTGTAAAGTATAATATTTACAACTCTCAATTAGTTGATTATAGGCATCCATTATGTAATTTAAGTTAATCTATTAATTAGAATAAATTTCAAATTAATTATTTAAAAGAGCATTTTTTAACCCAAACAATATAAACAATCTAATTTATTATCAATAATATTATTACATAATTTACCACATTTTTCACATTTCATATAATTTAAACAATTATTTAATTCTCCATAACAAAATAATAATTCTAATATTTCATTCTGGTCAAATGTTATTTTATTACACATATCTATATATAGTTCAGATAAATAATCATTATTCTCATCATTAAAAATAAAATGAATTAAAAAATCTATAAAATATAAATAATTAAAATAATCATTATAATCATCTTTTTCTTTATATCTTAATCTATCTATTAAATTTTCCATAGCAGTATTAATTCTCATTCTACACCATTGTTTATTTTTGTGATTTGTTAAAATATCTAATTCATTAATCATTTTATCAATACATGTTACTTTTCTATTTCCCCAAGTATATTTTTCTAATCCATTTATAAATTTAAACGCAACCATTTTTTCATAAAAAAGTAATCCTACATCACTTGTTAATGAACACATCGCTTCAACTCCAGTTTCTTCATCTAACAAAATACTTTTTATTTTATTTTTAAATTTAATTTGTATATCATCATTATATTTATTATATTCCTCTATAGTGTTTGATATTTTATATGGTATCTTAAATTTATTTATTTTATTATTTAATTCATTATATTTTTGTTGTAATTCTTCTAATTCTTCATTCATTTTATCTATAACATTTATACCGTGAGGCATATCATTATAATAATCAATAATTTGTGATTCCATATTAAAATATCTATTATTATTTATTATAATAAAATATTTAAATTAATTTAATTGTATCAATTGGTACAATTTGTGAAGTTTTATCAATAGGAAAATATACCTTAATCTCTTTTTTATTTATAATCCTTTTAACACGACCATTTATAAAATGTGTTACAGTACCCGATTCACTCATTTTATCTTCTGAAAAAGATAATCCCATTTCTGTACATTCTTCTTTATCCAATTCAAAATATACAAGAACTTTAGTTCCCTTTTTGATAGATTTTTTCTTTTTTTTCTTGTATTTAATTTTTAGAATTTTCAGTAGTTCTTTTTCCTCTTTTGTTTTTGGTATCATCCCATTTGATATGATATTTTTATATAATTGGTTTGTTTCTTTTAGTGTAAAAGACATTCTTATGATTTTTAAGTAATAATCACTTGTAAATTATATATCAAATTAATTATTTAAAGAGCTCTTTTTTTTTATTTATTATCACAAAAAATTACCTTCTATTAATAAATATATAGTTGAACCTATAAATATAATAGATGTTGTACTAATAGCTTGTAATAATATAAATTTATTTTTATCCACGACTACATAATTATTTGTATTTGGGTTAGGGGTATTATTACTTTGATTTACTGGATTAATATATATTATTCTATTAATTTCATTATCATATTTAAAATAGTTTATATTTTCTCTACACATTGGACAAGTTTTTTTGTTTTTTTGAAACCAATTATTTAAACAAGTATAACAAAAATTATGATTACAATTAGTAATAGATAATTCTATATCATTTATATGTTTCAAACATATAGGACAATCCATATAATTTAACATTTATTTTTAATCTATATATCTAACTAAATTTTTTAATTTTTCTATTTCTATTTTGTGTTTTTTATTTTCGTCTAATGTATGATTATATTTTGTTGTAATTGATAATAATTCTAAACGACATTTTTCATACTTAACTAATAATTCTGAATACATTACATACTTTTTAGAAGTTAAATTTTTTAATTTACTAATTTCTTCTTTAACCTTATAATAATCATTAACATTTGGGGCTATTTTTGCTTGTATTACAATATTCCGTAATGATGAATCATTAGTATTTTTATTAGTATTTTCATTAATATTTTCTGATGTATTAGTTGTTTCTGGTTCTTGAACTGTATTACCCCAATCAATTGTTCCAATATCATTATATGTTTCATATAAAGTATGTGTATCTGAATTTATGGAACCAAATACATTTAAACTTAAAAATATAGAAAATAAAATTTTAAATAAATATATCGGCCAATTAATTGCTAGATTTAAACGACGATATGAACGAATATTTCTCATTTAATTATATTAATTATAGTAGAATAAATATTCAAATATTTTTCAAATTTTTAATTATTTATATTCTTGATTAAAAAGAGCTTTAAGTGTTTTAAAAGTGCTCTTAAAAAAATTTGAAATTATTTTAAGAGCAGATTGATTACTAAACCAAACTAAAAGCGCTACAAAGCATAGAACTATACCCAACTTTTACAAAGCAACAACGAATATGTCCTCCAACACGACCAAGATGACTAAGACCTACGAAATCCAGGTTCTTCCCCAGAACATTGGAGCATTCATTGGCCCGAAGGGCTCAAACTTCAAGAAGATGATTTCAGAGATGAAGAAGAAGATTCTTGACAAGCGCTCGGAAATCACTCCTGAGGAGTGGGAATCGATCACAATACTTCTCAAGTTCGAGGCGACTGAAGGAGACACGACCAATGCACTCTATCGGTGCAAGAAGGCACACGAACCAGTACTCAAGGAAGTCCTTGATACATTTGTGAAACTTCACAAGGTTGAGAACGAAAAGTTCGAAAAGAAGAAGATTGCAGGAAAGAGACTTGTCTACAGGATCGGATCTGAACACCGATTTATCGGGCGGATGATTGGTGTTGGTGGCTCCAATGTTGGCCAACTTAAGAAAGACATCTCTACTCTACCGATGGTTGAATCCATCAGTAAAATCACTATTGATGAGCAAGTCAAGCGCTACAATGGTGACTTCAGGAACATTGGAGAACGAGGTGCTCTAGAACATATCCTTATGTTCATTACACTGAAGGGAACACCTGACTTTGAGGTGGTACAAAAGGTTGTAGAGGACTTTGTGAAGAAGCACACAACCGATGTTGAAGAAAGTGATGGACTTGGTAAGATTGTTGAAGAAGACGAGGAAGGCAAGGAAGACGAGGAAGAGTTTGATGGTGGATGGTAATAAAACAAAACAAAAAAACAAAAAACAAAAAAACAAAAAAAACAAACAAAACGGCACATACAATTTTTTATGTGATTAGGGGCAGTTCCGGGCGTCCCAAACTGCTCTTAAAAAAATTTGAAATTCGATTAGCCTAATCCCCATCACTAAAAACCCCTCTAGAGCACTCTAAAAGACACCAGAGTCCTCTAACTTTCAAAACAAACCAACAAACGCCCCGAAACAATGTCTCAGAAGACTACTCTGATCAACTTCGTCAAGGCCCTATACGATTCGGATGACATCACCGGTCTTCCTTCCAAGAAGAAGATCCTGATGTTCATTTCAGAATACTCCGAAGACCAATCTATCTCTACGAGAAAGAACTCAGGTGGTCGTACAAGCACTAAGCCAGGTGCTTGCTTCGACAACAATCTATGCCGATGCCGAGTTTTCAACAGAGGCGAAGCTAAGCAGTGTTCTTCTAAGAAGGTGAATGGAGAATATTGCAAGATGCACTTCGCTAAGATTGATGAATTTGGCGGGTGGTCATATGGTCATTACGACGAAGACCGTCCTACTCAGATCTTGTACGATGGAAATAAGGTTGAAAAGGGCGACGCAATCAACTGGAAGGATATGAAGAAGCTAAAGAAGACGAAACCCGAACTTCCCCAAGAAATCCAGGATCTGAAGAATGAATACGAACAGAAGCTTGGAAAGAAGCCAAAGGGACCAAAGGCAAATGACCCCAAGTGGTTGAAGTCCAAGATTGAAGCTGATGACTCTGGTTCTGAACCTGAAATGGACCAGATTCAAGAGTTGAAGGACGAATATGAGAAGCTTCTGAATAAGAGGCCAAAGGGACCTAAGGCAAGCGATATTGAATGGCTTAAGGCCAAGATCGCAAAAGCCAACTCAGAAACTGAAAATAAGGTAGAATTGGACGCGAATGCGAGTGAATTCATTCCAAGCGAATCTGACGACGAAGAAGGTGCTGGAGTTGGCTTGTTGGTTATTGATGACAAGCTTCTAGACAAGACGCCTATTAAGTTTAAGTATGAAGGAGTTGAATACACCCGAACTTTGAATGATAAAGGAGATTGGACCGTTGAAGATGAAGATGAGAATATCATTGGTGAATGGGTTGAAGGTCATCATTCTGGATGGATTAACTGGGAAGATGCTTGCTGGGAGGAGATTCACAAGGATCACGAGGATTACTCTGAAGAGTAAATGTACCTTAAACAAAAAAACAAAAAACAACAAAAAACAACAAAAAAAAGAGAAACTCTTTTTTTGTGTGATTAGGGGCAGTTCCGGACGTCCCAAACTGCTCTTAAAAAATTTGAAAAAATTTGAAACCAAATTAGTCTAATTCCTATTACAAAAAAACGCGGACAATTTTACAAATTACCACAAAACCCACTCTAACGCTTGGCGCATGGAGAGCAAGACTCCCAGAGAGAGAGAACCAGAACCAAATCCAGACTTGAGGTTGGTATCTATCATACTGAAGCCAAAGGGGCGAAAGAAACGCACTCGGAATCGAGAAGAAAATATCTTCTCTGAAAATTGCATCATGCAGAAGGAAACCCTGGATCAATATGAAAAGCTAGCAAAGGCTGAAGGGACAAAGAAAAATGCAAAACTTTTCATGAAAAAGGTATACGAGGATGAAGGATACAAAACAAGGATGTCCACTATCAAACGTGGTAATAATGGCAAGAACTGGATGAAAGGTGAAGAATGGATATGTGAGTCACTTCACTACGCAAACAAAATCTACAATGCCATCTTGAAGATGAACTGGGTAAAAGATGGTAATCATGGACAACAGCGCACGGCAAAAAACCGTTGTCTCTTCATCACGAAGAAAGGTACCCAATGTATCCGTTCACAATGCTCCAATGGTGGGGTCTGTTCTCAACACTTCAAGATGTCTTTGACTTTGAAATAAAAAACAACAAAAAACAACAAAAAAAAAGAGAAACTCTTTTTTTGTGTGTTATTATATATTTTCATCATTAGATATATTTTCATCATTAGATATATTTTCATCATTAGCGAATAATGATTTTATAAAATTAATATTTTGATCCGCGTTTTTATTTATAATATTTTCACACATAATAGTAGCAGATTCATTTAATGTTACAATTTCAATAATATTTATATCAATATCTAAATTATATTTTTCAGAATTACATATACAATCTATGCGAGATGATTTTTGTGTTGATTTATTTTTAATATTTATAAATACAAATGTATTTTCATCTACTTTATCACATAATTTATTATCTTCATCGAAATCTTCATCCACTTTAGATATATTTACTCTAATATCATTTATCAAATTAGTAATAGATGATAAATTACTATAAGATAATTCTAATACATTTTTACATTTATTTATAATATTACCTACTTCAATATCTAGTTTTTTAGTACTTTTATTTTCTTTAATATTATTACTTTTACTAGTTTTAAACTTTGGAACAATTATTTCTGGATAATTTGATATAATATATTTTTTTAATGAATTAAAGCGTTCAGTACCTGAATGATTATTTCGATTAAATATCTTAATATTTCGAGAACTAACTAAATCACTTGTTTTTGAATCTTCAATCCATTTATTTTGTTGTTCTTTAGACAGACATACAGGACAAGAAAATTTACAATATTCACCCTTCCCATCCTTCTTATATTCTTCTCCTCTGTAATACCATGTCTCTTTTGTATCTAAACAACGAAAACATTTAATAGTATTTGCGAATTCTTCTATTTTATTACCAATTTTTGATTCTTGTTCTGTTCCATTTTTATATTTATTAATTTCTAAATATATTTCATTTTTAATATCAACCTCCATTATATATATTATAAATAAATATATAAAAATTTAAGATTTAATTACTTTTTCTTCTAATTTCATTAAACAAATAATCCATTTCTTTGGATAATAATCTGTACTTAAATATGGGTTTTCTATATTTGTTTCTTTACAATATATATCAATATCATTTTTTACTATATTAAATTTTAAGAAAGGTATTTCATCATAATCCCACATTCTAACCCCTGTATTTATTACTCTAACATGATGTTCTCCAAGTATTCCACCAATATAATATTTGGGTAGATGTAGTAAATCAATTCGACGAATAATCCCGTTAATAATATGTATGTTATTTAGATTATTTCTAAGTGGATTATATAACATATATTCAGACATTTGTGATTTATTTAGTAAATATTTATTAAGAACTATTTCTAATTCTTTAATATTTCTTTTATAATTAATTTCAATATCTACAAATTTTCTTAAATATTTATAAATATCAATATCTAAATTATATTGTAATGTAAGTCTTATTAAAATATAACTATATACATCTGATTTATTTATTTCAGATTGATTAAATTTAAACATAATGTTTTGTAATAAAAAAATATTAATATTAATTTTCAAATTATTTTTTAAAATTTTAGAGTATATTAAACAAATATAATTTCTTTTGTTTTTTTATCAATAATAAATTTATAACCTTTTTTATCCCATATTTTTTTTAATCGTTCAAATTCTTCATTTGTAATTTCAATAGAAGGTCCACGGTCTTTACAAGTATCTTGTTCTTCTTTCATTGTTATTAAATTATTATTAACTTTGTTTTGACATAGAAATTTAAAAGTATTTTTGTCAGATTTATTAAATAGGTTACATTCACAGGGCATTTTTTTTATTATTTAGTATTTAGTATTAAAATTATATTTCAAATTAAATTTGAAATTATTAATTTGAAATTTTGAAAGTGTTTTAAATATCAACACTCATAAAGCCCTTTTATTTAAGGATGTCCCCAAATTTCATAACACAAGAGGTAAGAAATGAAATGATATTTAAATTATATACAGAACATATAAAAGTTAGACAATCATTATTACTACCAGAAGAAAACGAAAAAACTATGCAAAGTGTTTTTGATATAGAATACAAAATTTATATTGAATCTGTTATGTTTATTAATTTTACAGAGATAGATATATCAAATCCTGTCCGAGCAACCATTAAAAAATCAGATGAAGAAAAAAAACAATATTATTTAGATAAAATGAATTGTCTTTATAAAAGGATACAAAGATTAGTAATTGAACAAAGATTAGTAATTCAACCGATTAAAAAGGAAATAAGTAATAGTAATAATATTGATGAAGAAGAAGAAAATATAAAAAAATTTAATTTCAGATTAGATAAATTAAGGCCTCATTATTCATTTGCTAAAAGATATATTTATGTTCTAGATAAAGATATTTTGAATAGAAAGAAAGATTTGAATGAAAATACTAATGAAGTACAAAAAAGGAATATTGCGAATATTATTAAAACATTCCAAAATATTAAAAAATATTTATGGATTCTAGTCCAAATGTGTGAATCAGAACATTATAAAAATTCATGTAAAAATAATCTTAATGTGTTAGATAAAATTCATGAAACATTACACATAATATATATAAGACAAAATGGTTCATAAATTGTATTTAATAATTTTTTTAAAAAAATCTAAATATTAATATATATGAAAGTTGTAAAAATAGTATCTATGTGTTTAAGTTTATTATTACCGGCTTTATTATATACTTATTATTATCCATGGTTATATAACAAAATAAATAATTATACAGAAAGGGGTGAAGATTTAAATGAAGTTGATTTATTAAATGTATTTATTGTATTTTTTATAACTTGGGTATTAATTTCATTATTTTTTATTATAGTATTTCCAATAATTTATTTAAAAATAAATAAATAATTTTAAAAAAAAAATAAATAAATAATAAATATGGAAAAATCTAATTTAAGAAATTATGAAATAAATACTCCTCAATATTTTTTTTATAAAGAAATGCATAAAAATCAAACATTAGATTATGTACTAATGATGAAAGAAAAATATTTTAAATTAAATAATAAAGAAATGTCTATTAAAAAAGCTTTATCTATGATGGATATATTTATAGATCCAAGTGATCCTGATTTAGATTCTAAAAATTCAATACACGCATACCAGACAGCAGAAAGAATTAGAAAAAAACATCCAGAAAATAAAGAATTACAAATAATAGGTTTAATTCATGATTTAGGAAAAGTATTATTTGATTTTGATGAACCAAATTGGGCTATAGTAGGTGATACTTATGTTGTTGGTTGTAAATTTCCAGAATCAATAGTATATTATGATACATTAAAAGATAATCCAGATTTTGATAAATATGATAAATTAGGTATTTATGAATATGGATGTGGTTTAGATAAATTAAATATAACATTCGGTCATGATGAATATTTATATCAAGTATTAAAACAAAATAATAATAGTCATAAAATATCAGATAAATATTTAAATATTATAAGATATCATTCATTTTATCCGTGGCATACTGGAGGTGATTATTATTGTTTTATGAGAGAAAAAGATAAAAAAATATTAAAAGATGTATTAATGTTTAATGTATTTGATTTATATTCAAAAGAAGATAATACAGAAATAACAGATGAAATAAAAAAATATTATGATAACATTTTAGATGAATATTTTACAAATGATTTAATATGGTAATTTTAAAAGAATTCTACTTTCTTTTTAGAACCTACTATAATTATTTTTCCAATTTTCTTACCTATAATTCCATCATTATTTTCGTAAATAAATGGTGGTTCTTGGTCCTTAATTTTAAAATATTTAACCTTTTTATATTGAAAACTCTTAATTTTAGTCATATCTATACCATCTTCATCATCTGATTCATCTGATGAATCCTTTTCTTCTTCCTTTTCTTCTTCCTTTTCTTCTTCCTTTTCTTCCACTTCCATAGAACGATCATCTTCTTCCTTTTCTTCTTCCTTTTCTTCTTCTTCTTCTTCTTCCTTTTCTTCTTCTTCTTCTTCCTCTTCTTTCTTTTCATCTGTTTCTTCTGAATCTTCTTCTGTGAATGTATCCTCAATTGATTTATTAGCCAATAAATCAGCACCTTCATTACCTTTTGATAAATAATCTTGTTTGCCTGTATGTGCTTTAATATGTTCGATTGTAACACATTTATTTTGTTTGAATAGTTCATAAATTGATTTAACTAATTCATGATTTGGAATATATCCCTGACTTGCTGACCTCGATTTCCATTCTTTTTTTTCACATTTCTCACCATAACTACCACAACATTTTATTACATAAGTAGAATCAGTATATATTTTTATACTATTATTATTTTTAATTTCATCTTTTAATATTGTAAATACTTCAATTACTGCAGATAATTCAGCAGTATTATTTGTTTGTTTACCAGTAATTCTTTTTGAAACATTTCTTTTATCATTTTCGCCAAAATAAACACCAAGTCCAGCTTTTGCATCTGGTTTACCATTATTAATACATGCTCCATCTGTAAATACAATAATATTTTCTTCTTCTTCTTCTGTACTATAAGGTAAACATTTTACTTTTGCTTGTCCATCAGATTCAAGATATTCATCTATTTTTTCTCCAATATATTTATTATTTTCAATATTATAAACTTTAATATCATCAGTTTCTGTTTTGATAGTATAAACTAATTCACCAGTTTCTAGTTTAAAATCTGGGTTAAAATTTTTAGAAACATAATGTTCTTTATTTTTAATCATATCT